>JACCDR010724925.1_pt1 | contig 175157 bp, 332 predicted proteins | sample 7446431 | NCBI WGS metagenome assembly JACCDR01 (sample SAMN15323443, study PRJNA562643) | freshwater metagenome | isolation source: river surface water | place: USA:Blue River Watershed | collected 2017-08-17
GAGAGCTTGTAATTATGATTCTATAGCTGAAATGATTAAGAAAGATGATCGTTTCTTAGACTGGGATGAATTTGAAAAGCATCTAAAGAGTTTTGGAAGTGAAAAATTCCCGGAAGAACTATGGGGAACATACAAACAATATCATAAAGAATATAAAACTTATGTTAATGATTGCGTATTGTTTTATAACTCCATTCCTGGAATTGTAGATAAGATTCTTCAATCATCAAAGAATAAAATTAAATTCACTTATGTTGGCGATGATTTCATTCCAAAACTGAAAGACAAAGAATCACGGGCTGAATTTGCCAAGGAAGCGTCAAAGCATTTCTATAGCGGATGCCTATTTGCTTGGGTTGACAACAAGCTAAGTCCTGGGTATATAATGGAGAGGGTGCTAAAGACCCCTCAAGATTGTAAGAACGCCTTATCGAAACTTGGATATAAATATGATTAAATTGGTTAATTTAACTCCACATACTATCGTACATAGCTGCGATGGTTTTGATACAGTAATTGAACCTTCTGGTGAAGTTTTAAGAGTTGAGTATGAAGATCTGCTTATGTTTAATAGACCAGATATAAGCGAATTAAATCTTAATTTGGTTGAATATAGGGCTAGCAAACAATGTGTGTCTCGCGAAACAGAATGTAATATTGATTTTCTACTTGAAAAAGATCGTGATGCTTTTTATATAGTTTCGAATCCGGTTGCAAAGATCGCTAGAAGTCGCAGGTTTATAGCCCCTGACACTTCCCCAGAATCAGCAATCAGGGATGAAGCTGGCAATATAGTAGCTGTTAAGAGGTTTTGTATTTATACATGATTTATGTGAATGATCACGGCGAAATTTCGACAGACTTATTCAGGAAATTAGAACGTGAAATTTTAAAGTATCGTAATTATTTACTTGATTATGAGTGTGTAATAGAATCACCGAAAAAATCGCCAAGACATAAACTATTAATTACTAAACATGCTCTAGACAGATTTAAAAATAGAATTCATAATATAGATGATAAACGTATTAAACTTCTCTTTGAGAATACATTGAAAATAGGCTTTAAAGAAACTTATCCTTATAATAACAAAGGTATGCCACAAGTAAGTAATTATGTTGGAGGCTTTTATAATGGTCGTAAATTCTATCTAGCTCTTAATGAAAAAATGGATTCTATAAATACTATCCTAGATGAGGATATTATGAAAAGGATAAGGAAGAATAATAAATGAATAAAGTTGTTAAGCAAGGAATGACAAAGAATAACCTTGAACTGCACTATTGGCGAGGCTTGCCGGGCTGTTAGTCGGGTCCTCCTGGTTCTGGAATTAAATAATATTATCTATTGTAACGGTCAAATCTTAATAGGAGTGACAATGGATAATAAAATAAGATTCTGCCATTCTTGCGGCATTGAAATAGTTTACAAAACTATAAGCGGATATTATCAAGCTAAAAGAAATAATTCTAGATGCAAAACATGTGTTAAGGAATCGTTTAAAGGAAGCGGAAATCCTTTTTACGGCAAGAAACATGAAAAGGAAACTATTGAAAAACTTTCAAAGATTGGAAAAAATAGATTTCTTAGTGATAACGCATTGAAGGCTCTAGCAGATGGTAGAAAATTTAGAAATGAAAATTTTAAAAACACTTATGACACTTGGTTAAAAAAATACGGCAAGGAAGAAGCTGATAAAAAATATTCGGAATGGAAATCAAAAGAGAGCTTAGCCAATTCTGGCTCAAACAATCCTATGTACGGAAAGCCTTCACCTCAAGGTTCTGGAAATGGTTGGTCGGGATGGTATTTAGGTCATTTCTTCCGTAGTTTAATTGAGCTTTCTTATATGGTTGAATTTCTATCAGTATCTGGAACAGTCTGGGAATCTGCTGAGACTAATAAATTCAAAATTGAATACGCTGACGCTAGCGGACAAATAAGAAACTATTTCCCAGATTTTCTAGTTAATAATAAGTGTTTAGTTGAAATTAAACCAAAAAATCTTTTTAAATCAGAAAACGTAAGACTTAAAAAGGAAGCCGCCGAGAAGTGGTGCGCTGAAAACGGTTATGAATATCTGCTAATTGAGCCATTAAAATTATCAAATGAAAAAATACTAGAGTTATACAATTCTGGTGAAATAAAATTCACGGAAAGATATGAGGAGAAATTTGAAAAACTCTACAAAAAAGTTACTAACTTCGAATAAATTATCTCTTATCGCGACTCGCGGCTTACCAGCGAGCGGAAAATCAACTTGGGCCAGGAAGAAGTGCGATGACAATCTAGGCAAATACAAGCTTGTAGATAAAGACTCGCTTCGCTCCTGTATTGATAACGGTCAATGGAGCAAGCATAATGAAGAGTTTGTGTTAAAGACTCGAAACTTCATTATCGAGGAGGCACTTAAAGACGGTTATTCTGTAATTGTACATGATACAAATTTGTATAATAAACACATGGAAACTTTCAAAGAGATTGCTAGGAAATATTCGGCGGAATTCATAGTGCAAGATTTTACAGATGTTCCTTTGGAAGAATGTATCAAACGCGATCTAAAGCGTCTTAATTCAGTAGGTAAAGACGTTATAGTTAAAATGTATAAGGATTTCCTAGAGCCTGCCGCCGAAATTTATCGTAAATTTCCAGAATTGCCTAATTGCCTTTGGGTTGATTTGGACGGTACTTTGGCGCACATGGATAATGGAAAGCCTGGTTATAGGCGACCCTATGAATGGAAGCGCGTTGGCGAAGATATAGTGGACGAGTCTATTGCAGACTTAGTACGCTCTTATAAGCGGGCCAATCCTGATGTAAAAATTGTCATTATGTCTGGCCGTTCTGATGAATGTAAATATGAGTCGGAAAAATGGCTCAAAGACAATAATATTCCTTACGATGAAATTCATATGAGAAAATTCGGCGATAATAGATCAGACGCCATTGTAAAAGAAGAGTTGTTTTATAAGTGGATTAACGGTAGATATAATGTACTTTTCTGTCTAGATGATCGTCAAAAAGTAGTTGACATGGCAAGAAATAAACTAGGGCTTAAAGTTTTACAGGTTCAACCTGGAGATTTTTAATAATGTCAAGTTAGATTATAGGAATTTCTGCAAATGGCAAGGCTTGATTTCAAATGTATGGATTGTCTAATTTGCACTCTTTCAAATGACGAAATGTATCAACTTCATGATGAAGTATGGTTACAGGCACATAATTCATTTGAAGGATTTCTATGCGTTACGTGTATAGAGACAAGATTGGGCAGACGTTTAAATAGAAATGATTTTCAGGATGTAGAATTGAATAGAAATTCAATAAAATATCCAAAAAGTGATAGGTTAGTACGGAGAATTAATAATCTTGGAACTGATTAGAACGGTAAGTGCTTTACTCTTTTGGCTTAATGCAGATAATGGTACAGTGGAGGTTCTTTTACATAGACACAAAAAATCAGGCAAGTTCATGGGCTTTGGTGGCAAGGTGGACATTGATAATAATGAAACTGAAAATGCGGCTTTAGTAAGGGAATATTATGAAGAGTCAGGCATAATCATACATAACACTCTTATTGGGCAACTTGACTATCAACGTTTAAGATATAAAGCCCCTGATAGTATAGTTGAAATATATTTAGACAATGGCTATCAAATGTATTTAGATCACACATATTATATTCAAGCTTGTAAAACACAAAGAGAACAGGAAATAATTATAGAAGATGGTATCCATGAATATGGATGGTTTGATATTCGTTGGGCTATTGACAATCTAGAAATGTTTGAAGACACAAAGCAACAATTAAGAGAAATACTAAACGAGCACGAATTAGACACTCAAGGTTATGTAGGGGTAGGAGCTACTTAGTTCAGTGTTTGACAGCTATGGAAAAAGCTGTTATAATAAACTACATATCGACAAGCAGATTGTATGAGGAATAAATGATGGGTTGGCCTGTTGGCAAAAAGCGTGGTCCAAAAAATGGTATTACAAGTTCATCTGGAGCAATTTTAAGCCTTGAAGAGGTTTTAAATGGAGCAGACCCAGAGATAAAAACTATAACTTCAGAGGAAGCTGAGGAGGAAAGTGGTGTTGTTCCAATTGAAGCTGCACCTGAATGGGGTTTGTCGTTTGATGTAAGGAATATAACCGTACACAAGCGTAAGCCTTACGAAAAAGATGAAAAGGTCCTTAAAAGAATAAACGGCGTTGATACAGTTATCGAATATAAGGCTGGTGATTTCGGCGAATGGGTTCAGGCTAAAGGAGGAAATAAAGGCCCTCATTATAGCGAACTAAAGCATGCCTTAGTATTTATTCATAGGGAGGACGTTAAAAACAAATTCATCAAGCAGGGCGTTATAAAAAATATGATTCAAGTTATTGAGGAGTCTGAAGCTAGAATTATGAAGATGATTAAGGTATAAAAATGTCTCGTACTGATGAATACAAATTCACGAAACTTTACAAAAACCAGAATGAGCTTATTGATCTTAGAGTGATCATTGAATCTATTAGAACTAAAGTTTATATAAACGAAACGCCAGCGGTTGGCGGAACTAATGTAGAGTTCGTCGGAGCGTCCAAGGTGTTCGTTGACTACGTTCTTTATGAAATGGATAAACTTGAAAAAAAGAAAGTTTCATTGAAGGACGTTACTAAAAAACCTCAAATGGAATGCGAATCAGTTGAATAAACCTTTTCTTGAATTTAAAATGGTTGTTACTCGCAGACTTTCTTTAGATGACATAGATGTTATCGAAGAAGTTATGGGCGAGTTGACCGAATTGGCTAAACGTGATAAAATTGACGCTATAGGACATTATCTTTATACGGACAAAGAAACTTCGGAAGAGGTTACGAACGAAGATTTTCATTCGGTAAGATTTATAGGGGTTATAAATAATGGGCAAGACTAATAAAATTATCAATAAGCCGCGAACTACATTTGAAGAGCGGGAAGTTATTATGGTTCATAACAATCTATTTATGAGGACATTTTTTGGCTCTGGGCTATCTTCTGCATGGTCGATTACAGAAGCTTCTAAGTGGGATGGTAAATATGAACTAAAAGCTATGATTAAAGAAGTGGACGGAATCTAGTGTTAAATAAAGAATTTTATGAGTTGGTATGTCAACTAAGACAAGATGGTAAGACCTGGGAAGAAGTTCGCAAAGTCTTAGTTCGCACTGGTTCAGTATCAACCAAGGCCACGGCTGATGACGTTCGTAAACGTTTCCAAGAGCTAGCTGCCCGTGTAGCGGCGAATGAGATCGATCTTGAGGCAAAAAACGAATTTGAGCGCGCAGTAGAACTTATCGATGAAGCTATCGGCAGAGTTCGCACAAAAAATAACCTGGCGAAAAAATCGCCGAAACAAGGAACCAAAAGAAAAATCTTGGTATTATCCGATCTACATATTCCCTTTGTAGATCATGATAAAATGTGGGCGGCTGTAGAACGTGGTCTAGAAGAAGGTTGTGATACTCTAGTAATTAACGGCGATTACTTGAATGCTGATTCATTATCCACCCATGCTAAGTTCAAAATGCATTCTCTTGAAGAGGAAGTTGCTTTTGGTGCTTGTATTTTAGAGCAATTGGCAGGGCGATTTGAAACAGTTTACCTCTTGGATGATAACCATGTCCACGCGCGTTGGAGGAAGTGGCTTGGCGAGAAAGTTCCGCCTGATAGGCACTTCTTGATGATGCATCCATATGATTATGTTTGCTCTGGAATTTCAAACGTAATTAGAGCCGGAAACACTCATGAACAATTTTCAGATGAATTATCACATTTTATGGTTTTAGGTGATGCTGTGTTTTCACATGGATTCGTAAGTGGCAAGGATGGGGAAAGTGTTCGCAAGGTTCAATCATGGTACAAAAAATGGAGTAGCACTTTAAATCTTCCACCGGCTAAAGTGTTTGTTCACGGTCATGTCCATGCCCATACAATTCAGCACGATCCTGATGGCGCTGTAATTCAAATTGGCTGTCTGGCATCCCTAGAAGGACTAAGGTATAGTCTTGAGGGTGATATGCGCTACATGCCACCAGTGCGTGGTTGTGTTATATTAGAACAAGATGATGGAATTACTAATCTTACAAATATTCAGCTAATAAAACTATAATGAAGCTGCTATAAAACATTTTTGATAATTTGCAAATTTAAATGATCTGGAATGTCCGCGCATAGAGGAAGAATAATTGAATATTGGCGATATCTTTGGTAAGGACGATAAAAAAGAGTTCGAAAAGAAAGAATGGAAGGAAATTAAACCGGAACCTAAACTAGTTCCGGTCCTTCAACAATCTATCGTTAAATGGAATGAGGGCCGCAAGCAAGACAGTCCTACTGAGTTTAGAGCTTCAGAGATTGGCGGCTGTGACAGAAAATATCTGTATAAGCAATCTCAAGTTGAAGAAATTGATTGGCAGAGTTACCTTGTAATGAACATGGGGACCGTAATACACGAACTGCTTCAATCATATCTGAAAGATCATTTAATTTCTCTTGAGGAGCGATTATATTTCAATTTAGAATCTGGCGATAGTTCTCCTAATACTTTATTGTCTGGTTCATATGATGGTGAATTAGATGGAAAGCTTTTTAATGAAAAGAAGAATGTTTTATTAGAAATTAAGACTACTGGTGTATCTAATTATCAAAGATTGATTACTAATAAAGGCCAATTATCTAATAAATATAAATTACAAAACAATGTATATCTTCATGCTAAGGGTTTAGATAGAACAGCGTTCATTTTTTTCAATAGGAATATTCAGTTTACAGATGAATTTATTGAGCAAAATAAAGACATTATAGATACATTGAATCCCGTATTTCATGAAATAACTTATTATAAAGATGATGCTTTAGTAGAGAAAATTCGCCAGAAAATTACTGATAGAAAATTGCATAAGAGTTTAGGTACAATGCCTAAGCGCGATAAGACTAGTGAATGTTCTTATTGCAGCTTTAAATCTGTGTGTGATGCTGATAATCAAAATGAAAAGGCTGCTCGTAGGGCTGAAAAATCGGCAAAAACAAAACAAGAGAAAGAAATAAAGAAGAAGGGTGTTAAATAATAAGAGTGTGGAGTAAAATCCGCGGAACCCTCACCAATAAACAGTTTTATAAGAAAGTAGAACCTTTAAATGGGAAGAAAACACGGTAAGAAAAACAACGGCATCAAGAAAGTAAATTATGACGATTTCTCTTTTGAAGAGGAGGAAACTTATTTAAAGAGTCAAGCCTTAAGACTTAAACCATTCCAACCACGCACTCAATCTCAGGGTTTAGCTTATGATAAAATCAAATCTAACACTCTAACTATTCTAGAGGGCGATGCGGGTACTGGTAAGACGGTTCTGTTAGTCAGAGTCGCATTAGAATATCTAGAAAAAGGCTTAATTAAAAAAATTATCATAACCAGGCCCGCGATTGAGGTGGGTAAGAGTCTTGGCTTCATGCCTGGCGGTCTAGAAGAAAAAATGAGTCACTTCCTAGCCCCTATCTATGATAATCTTGAAGCCTTCATTCCTCAAGAGCGCATTAAGCAACTTCTAGAAGAAAAGGTTATTCAAATTGTTGCTGTTGGTCACATGAGAGGTCGTAACTTCCATAACGCATTTATTATCGTTGATGAAGCCCAAAACTTGACTAAAGAAGAGGGATATATGGTACTGACCCGTATCGGCTTTGATAGCTTCATGGGCATGACAGTTGACCAAAATCAGATCGATTTAAAACACAAAGACGAAAGTTTTGTTTGGGATATGGATCGTCTAGAGGGCGGTAAGAATATCGGGTTCTTTGAATTTGGACCAGAAGATGTTGTGCGTTCTGACATGGTTCGTGAGATTGTAAGACTTTACAAAGCTAGCGAATAGTGATATAATTTAACGGTATACAGACGGGGCAGTTCTTCTGCCCCAAATAAATAGGAATAAATATGATCAAAGAAACTGTAATTCAATATTCTGATGGTGTTAATTCAATAACACAACAAGCAGACGGAACATTTACTCTGAATAATCCTAATATGAGTAAGCGAACTCTTTGTGATGTTTTTAAACTAATTGGTGAAATTTTAAATGATGTTGGCGAACAAGTTGAAACTATAGAACATAAAAAACATCAAGTTCAGCCTCCACATCAATTTAGAATTGACGATGAATTATAAGGTGGACGAAAAATATACTATTAGTATAGACCCAGGCCTTCGTTTCGCCGCCTATACTGTATTTAATTCAGAAGGAAAAATTCGCCACACAGAAACAATAAAATTCAACACTAAATTATCTCAACCAGTAAGATTACAAATACTATATTCTTCTTTGGTAGCTGCGGCTGAAAAATATCCTCCAGAGAATATATTGACTGAATATCAGTTTGTTGATATAATGTCTTCTATAGTCGGTGTCATTATGGCATTTTCTGGCTTATATCCTGATGCAGTATTCAATAAAACTACGCCATCTTCGTGGAAAAAATCTGTAACTGGTAAAGGTAATATAGAAGAGGAAAAATTAAAAGAAATTCTATTAAAAATATATCCAGAGGCTAAAGATTATGATGAACATCAGCTTGATACCTTAGGTATATATTTAGCATACAAAGAAAAACAGAAAGAAATTAAAGATGATGTTCTTAAGGGCACTAGAAAATCTAATAAAAAAAAGAAGTCTGGCTAATGTTAATTTTCTAGATGGAAGTAGTGAGGTTGGTTTCATTCTATATGCAGATGAAGACACTTTCGATATGGCTATTAGAGATAATGTGTACAATCCAGTAATTTTAGAGCAAGATAATGAAAAAATCCTCCTAGAAAAAGAGGATGATTTAAAAGAAATCGATTTTGTGTTTACAACTGGAACTTTTATGACTCAAGCAATTGACAATATAGTTCATGATGTGTCGCATCAATTTACGCCAGATCAAACTACTTGGTTTGATCTTATTAGTGAAGGGTTATACGAAACTTACGAAACTGATTCAGATGAAGAAGCTGATCAAGTAATAGAAAGTGAAGAGGAAAAATAAGATGGATATTGAAATGACTCTACCGCAAAGTGAAAATGTTAGTATCTCAAGGCACGTTCGCATTCTATCCACCGATCTTTGGTGTAGAGGTTGCGATACGGCCCCTAAGAAGTATATCGATACTACTCCCGGAGAAATGTTATGCAAGTATCTATGTAATTGTGTAGATGAACAAGGTGAAGCTACAGAACCGAAATTCCCGCTATTTAAGCGTCGTGGTAATCAATAATGCGCGCGGAACCAAATAAGCTTACGTTTGAATATTTATCACGATATGCGGCCGCGAAACAGCGTAAATTCTCTACATCGGTGGCAGGAATTACATTTCGTGATCCAATAGACATTAGTCAGGTTGATGATGGAGACGCCGGATATTTTGAAGCAGAACTAGATAATGAAAACGACAAATTTGCAGTAGCGATTATGCATGATAAAACAGGCGCTCATGTTGGCTATGTAAAGCGTGAAATCAATCGCGATATTTTTGAAAATATAACCAAAAATGGCGATCTGTATGTATGCAGGTTTACTAGAACTGGAAATGACGAAGCGAACGGTAAACCAAATCTTGGATTAAATCTAAAAGTGGTTAGATTGTATTTTGATGGTGATAGTGATAATGTCTAGAGAATTTAATTTAATTCCACTTCATGAACTAAGCGCAATTGAGCTAGAAGACTTACGTGAAGAGTTCTGGGAATACTTTAACGATTCTGAACAATTCTATGATTTCATTGAAATGCAAATAAAGTTTTATCCTCGCGGGCTTCGCAGGGTTGATTTCGCCGAAAATGTTGCCAACTTCGCATTCTCAAATGTAATGAACGGTCTTCGATCAAAGCTTGGTGAAGGTGCGATAAAAGAGCATCAAACTGATTCTGGCGACTTATTCTATTCTCTAGGCGAGATTGGTATTGATTTTGGTGTAGATCCAGAATATTACGAGGGTCGTCCGTAATGGGTAATATCATAACTCAATTAGCTTGCCAGTTATGGCAAATTGAACAAGGTCGCGGCCTCGGAAACACAACGGCACTTATTAAGGCCGTAAAATCAAATCCGAAAGCCGTACTGGTTGTAGCCTCTTACAGTAGAGTTGAAGATATTACTTTCAATTTTCCTGATATAGCAGGAAGAGTTGTTTCAATTCATAACGCTTCGCGGTTCATTGGTCGCAACGATGTATTTCCAATTTACGATAATTCCGCCATACAAAGCCTACTAAGCAATGCTCTCGCTGCTATAGATAGAAAACATAATCTTTTAGATAAAACAGACTCTCTTTTGGATAAAGTGAAAGATTTGCTAAAGGAAATTAATAACGAGTTGAATAAATAATTATGAACTACAAAAGAAAGCTTCCTGTGCAGGCAATTCAATTAAACCAAACTACAGATGTAGAAGGAAATAAAATAAAGAAAGACATGTGGATAGTATTTGAGAATGGTTATACTTATTACTATGATGATAAGCAATTTAGAGAATTGTACGAATCAACTGTAATGAAACTGCCAGAAACTACTATTCCAACTTGGATTAATCCTTATAAGCCATATAGAGATAGCGGAATTGAATATTGGTTTAACCCAGGAATTTGCGGCAAATCCGCTGACGGTTTAATGTCGTATAATTTTGGAACAGAAACTATCCAAAGAGACTCAGATTCTATTTCTGGAAGCTAGGCTAAAATTATCTATTACAAGTTGAAAGGTATAAAGCTCCCCTGAAAGGGGGAGTTGGTATTTATAAAGTCCAGGTATGTTAGATAAGAAAAATAAGCCACATATATTACAATCGACGGAATCTCTTGTAATTAGATACAAAGAAGCGGTTGAATTTACAAATAATCAATTAAAAATATTCTGGCTCCCTGATGAAATTAAAGTTGAAAAAGACGTTCAAGACATTTTAGTTAATTTCACGGAATCAGAAAAACACGGAGTCCTGACGACTCTAAAACTATTTAGTTTATACGAATTAAAAGCTGGTGCTGAATACTGGTCAGGCAAGTTCACCAGATTATTCAAGCGTCCAGAATTTCAAAGAATGGGCGTTACTTTTGCCATGTTTGAATTGGCGGTACATAAGCCATTCTATAACAAGATTAATGAATTATTGAATGTATCAACTGATGAATTTTATGAGTCATACGCTAAAGACCCAATTCTTAAAGATAGAATGGATTTCATTGATGAGATAGTTTCAGCAAAAGGTACTTATCTAGATGACCTATATTCTCTAGCTGCATTTTCAATGGTGGAAGGCGCCATCCTATATTCCTCCTTTGCCTTCTTAAAGCACTTCCAATCGAAGGGCAAGAACAAACTACTTAATATCGTCAGAGGTATCAACTTCTCAGTAAGGGATGAAAATCTGCATTCAATAGCTGGTGCATGGGCTTTTAAGAGTCTTAAAGAGCAAGTTCAACTAACTGAAGAAGAAGCGGAAAAAATCGCCAACAAAATCTACGAAGCTGCTGATAAATTATATGAACATGAATGTAGAATTATTGAAATGGTATTTGAGAAGGGTCAAATTGAGGGCATAACCGAAACCCAGTTGAAAAATTTTGCCGCATCAAGAATTAACTTGTGTTTGCAAGAACTAGGCTATAATAAGAAATTTGATGTAAAATATAATCCCATCGCTGACTGGTTCTATGATGGTATTAATGGATTTAGTTATAACGACTTTTTTACATCAATTTCTAATAGTTATCATAGGAATTGGGACGAATCGGCTTTCATCTGGAAAACAAAAGAGAATTAATTATGTCGGAAGATATTTACGAAAAACTTTCTAAAGAAAGAAAAGAACAACAAGAATTAGGATTACTGCCGGAGTGGTATACGACTTCTGGATGGCAAATGTACAAACAGAAATATTTATATCAAGCCGATTCGTGGAAATCGCAAATTGAGCGTATTGCGAAAACCGCAGCCAAACATCTAAAAGGAACTTCATTAGAAGCGCAAGCGGAGAGAAAATTCTTTGAATTATTTTGGAATGGCTGGCTAAGTGGCTCAACGCCTGTTCAGGCGAATATGGGGACGGATAGAGGTCTTCCAATTTCTTGTGCCGGCAACTATGTAGATGACTCAATTAACGGCTTTTATTCAGCGAGAAAAGAAACGGCCCTCTTAACCAAGTGGGGTTTCGGAACATCGGCTTATCTAGGCAGCATTCGTCATCGTGGCAGTAAAATTTCTCGTGGCGGAAAAGCATCCGGTATTCTTCCGGTATTAAAAGGCCATATCCAAGATATGGAAGAGGTTTCACAAGGTAATACGCGCCGCGGTTCATGGGCCGGATATATAGAAATTGATCATGGCGATTTCGATGAAATCGTTGACTTGACTATGGCTGAGCCTGACGGCTGCAACATTGGTTGGATTGTAAAAGACCAATTTATCGAAAAACTTGAATCTGGCAATGAAGAAGCCTTAAGACGCTTTCAACGCGCTATGAAGCTTAAGATGGTCACAGGTCGTGGTTATTTCTGCTTTATCGATAAAATTAATCGCAAACGTCCAGAATCATACGTTAAGCATGGATTGACGGTAAAGGCATCAAATTTGTGTGTTGCCCCAGAAACTTTAATTCTTACAGAAAATGGATATATTGAAATATCTGAGCTAGAAGACCAGGGCACTAAAATTTGGAATGGCCATGAATGGTCTGATGTTGTAATTAAGAAAACGTCTGATGCTTCAGAATTAATTAAAGTAATTACTGATTGCGGACAAGAATTGGAATGTACCAAAGAACATATATTTTATATTAGAGACAGAGTTGACGTATATTCAGAAAATAAAATTAGAAAGATTTCGGCTTGTCAGTTACGTCCTGGTGATAAATTAATTAAATTAATTACGCCTATAATTGAAGGCAGTGAAATTTTAGACCAGGCATATGTTAATGGTTTTTATACTGGCGACGGAACTGCTCATTTTCAAGATGGAAAATTTAAAGGTCATAGAATTTATCTTTATCACGAAAAACGTGAATTAAGAGATAGATTTGCAAATAAAATCCAATATACTGTTCAAGAAAATCAAAATAGAGAGTATTTTTATGTATCGAATTTGATGCAAAAATTCTTTGTGCCTGATGCTAAATATACTGTAAAATCAAGGCTTGATTGGCTTGCTGGCCTTTTAGATTCTGACGGATGCTTGTTAACTGAAAAAAATCACGGCTCAGAGTGTTTGCAAATTTGTTCTATAGAGATAAATTTCTTAAAGCAAATTCAATTAATGCTTCAAACGCTTGGTATTCAATCAAAAATAAAAATCGCCACAAAAGCTGGCGAAAGAATGATGCCTGCAAATGACGGAAGTGGTCAAAAGAAAGAATTTCATTGTAAAGATTCTTGGAGATTATTGATTTCTGGTACAGGCGTCATGAGGCTTCACGAATTGGGTATTGATTGTGGCAGAATAAAGCTTGCAGGTCATGTTCCTCAAAGGAATGCTGAAGGGTTCGTAAAAGTGAAAAGTATTGAATATACCGGCAGAACCTCTCCAACATATTGTTTCACAGAACCAAAGCGCCACAAAGGTGTATTCAACGGGATACTTACAGGTCAATGTGATGAAATAACTTTATTCTCAGATAAAGACCATACCTTCTCCTGCGTATTGTCTTCTATGAATGATGCAAAGTGGCACGAATGGAAAGATACTGACGCTGTATTTTGGGCTACAGTGTTCCTTGATTGTGTTGTTGCAGAATTTCTTGAAATGGCAAAGAAAATTCCTGGCCTTGAAAATGTTGTAAGATTTACAGAAAAAGGTCGAGCGTTGGGTCTAGGTCAATGTGGCTTGCACACTCTTTTCCAGGAAAATATGATTCCATTTGAATCGCTTCAGGCTCAAATGCTAAGTCAGCAAATTTCTAAACATATTTGGGAAGAATCTTTGCGTGCTTCGAAATTTTTAGCAAAAGAACTAGGTGAACCTGAATGGTGCAAAGGTCTTGGTATAAGAAACACTCATAGATTAGCTATTGCGCCAACCAAAAGCTCTGCCAATCTTATCGGCGGTGTATCGGAAGGTATAAATCCAGATCCTGCAATGTCTTATACTCAAACGGGTGCAGCGGGTGAAATACCAAGAGTCAATCTTTCTTTATATAAAATCATGAACGAACGTGGCGTGTTTACGAAAAAAAATCTAAAAGACATAAATGATAAAATGGGTTCTGTGCAACATGTTACTTGGCTTACCGACGAAGAGAAAAAAGTTTTCAAAACTGCTTTCGAAATTAATCAAGAGGTTGTATTGCGAATGGCATCTGCCAGGGCTCAGTATATAGACCAATGGCAATCATTAAATCTATTTGTTGATGCAAATGAAGACCCATATTACATTGCTCAGCTACACAAGAAAGCTTTCTTAGATGAAAATATTTTAGGTCTGTATTATATTTACACTCAAGCCGGTGTTCAAGCCAGTAAAGGCGAAATTTGTGAAGCTTGCCAATAGAACGTCATAGCTAGGTTTGCAGGTTCTTGGGGTCTTGATTTTCAGGACCCTTTGTGCTAGAATAATAAGCCTATAGGGGTATGAAAATGAAATATAATAAATCAGAAAATTATTGGATTGGTGAAACTGATATTTATCCAGGTGATTATTGTCTTCAGGCTATATTAAATAATGGCGAACATTGGAATTGGGGATGCGCTAGTCAGACTGACTTGATATGGCATACAAAAGAAGACTTAATTGAGCTTCGTAATTTAATCAATGAAGTGATTGATGATGGAGTATAGATCTAAGTTTTATATCGCCGAAAAAATCGGCGAAAGATACTCAATAGAAGCTAAAAAGTGCGCCCTGCTCCATGAGATTCAAGGAAGGCATTTGAATCTACACTCACGAGAAGACATTATTGATATGCGCGATCTACTAAATAGACTAATTGACGAGGAATTATAATATGAAAAGACCTAAATTAATATTTCAAAAAACAGAAAATTGTCCCGATTTTATAGTATTGCCTGAATATAAATCAACTAAAGCTGCGGCCTTTGATCTGCAATGCCCATATGTTGAATGTATACTTCCAGGTGAATCAGTAATTATCGAAACTGGTCTTCGGGTACTTATTCCTGAGGGGTATAAGCTTGAGTTTAAATCTCGTTCAGGATTAAGTGCCAAACACGGAATCGAAAAAGGCGCTGGACTTATCGACAATGATTATAGGGATGAACTTAAAGTGATTCTTTTTAACCATTCCGATAAAGCTTTCTGTATTAATGCTGGTGATAGAGTTGTGCAGGCTGAAATAGTCGAATATGTTCAGTCTGAAAATGAGTGGGGGGAAGTTCCATTGATTGACGAAGAGTCAAATCGTCGTGGTGGGATCGGTAGCACTGGTGTTAATTAAAATGTCTAATAAATATACTGTGGATTATTTTATTGAAAAGTTTGAAGCTATTCCAGAAGAGAATTGGACTCGCGGTTCTATCAGTGATGGTAACTGTAAGTGCGCTCTAGGTCATTGCGGTGTCGTGCAATCCGATGATGGAGGCTGGATTTTAAACGATGAATCAAAAGCACTTGGGAATCTGTTTTACGGAAATGAAAGCATTAGGGTTAAATACGAATTTGATTCTGATTACGTTGCTGATGAAAGAATTGATATTGTTTGGAATATAAACGATATATATCGTGATGATATGGGTTTAACTCCAAAAAAGAGAATCCTGAGGGCTTTAGAAATGGTTAAGAATAATGAATAAAAAATGGACAATTTGTTTGTCTGGATCTAACCATACTGGCAAGTCAACATTAACAAAGCGCTTGTCTGAAGTCCTTGGTCCCAACATTGATTGTGTTATTCATTCACGACCACATGAAGCTGCTTTAAAGTTGGGATATGAATCGGCACAAAAAGTTCCCAATAACGACGAAGCCCAATGGAATTTCCAAGTTCATGCGCTATTCGCTCAATTAAAGGCTCAACAATCGCAATCAAATAATGTCCAGATTCTTGATAGATCGGTATGGGATTTCCTGGCATATACGAATTATAAAATGCCTTGGTTAAAGGGAACCGATAAACATCGTCTTTACGAACAGATATGTGAAGAATTCTCAGAATATGATTTCCTGTTTTATTGTCCGAATTTCGGCGAAAAACCAGTAGACAATGGGATTCGTTTATTGACTCCTCAAGAACCAGTCGAGGAAGAGCTTATGAAAATATTCCGCAAATTCAATGTCGAATATCATCATGTCCGAGCAGTAACACTAGAAACTAGACTAGAAGAAGTATTAAAGGTATTAGAAGGTAAATGAGTTCAATAGATCCAAAACAAGAAAAAGATATATTAATTCGCGCACTAATAACCAAAATATGTGAAACTAAAGAAGTTGTAGACCTTCGCTATGAAAAAGAATTCCTAGAAAACCACGCTCTATTATTCCAAAAAGTAATGAGTAGACGTAAGGATGTTCCAAGTGTTGAATACTTACGAGACACTTTTAAGTTTGAACCACAAGAAAGCAAATACACTTTAACTGATATTGTAGAAAAACTTAATAAAGTATATTATAATGAACAATCAACTAGAGTTTTAAAGCAACTTATTAATGAGCGTAAATCAGGTCTAGACACTGACGATGTAATTATTTCTTTGGATAAACTCAATGCTGAGTTCGCAAAAATCCGCGGAGTAATTACCAACGCTCAAGTTATTGATATCGTCAATGAACAAGACAAAGTAGTCAATGAATATAAGAAACTTCTAGAAGACGTTCAATTTATCGACACTGGCTTTAAATATATTGACGAATTCTGTAGACCAAGAGCCGGAAATTTCCATATTCTTATAGCCGCCTCGGGCGCAGGTAAATCGGTATTAATGACCCTCATGCAAAGAAACGCAATGAGGAAGGGTATTCCGAGTCTTTATATCTCGTTGGAAATGTCATTGGTTGAGCAGGTATCGCGCCTGCTCATGTTTGAGAACCTTGTAAGTTCAGATGACTTAAATTCTGGCAAGATTACGCCCGAACAATTCGGCAAGTTAATGGACAAACTTAAGAAGACTCAAACACATCTTCTTACAATTGATACCGAATCAAGAATTAATCTACAGACAGTAGAACGTTACATAGCCGAAACAAAGCCAAAGGTAGTGTTCCTAGATTACATGACCCTACTTCAAGGTGCAGATTTAAGCTGGAATGCTCCCGTATCAATTTCGGCAGAATTGAAGAGGATTGCTTTGCAATACAAGGTGCTTATTATAACTGCTTGTCAAGCAGATTCCACAGTAGTACAAGCTGGCGAAATCCCAGAGATGTGGCAGACGCGCGGCAACAAGTCCTATTGTCATGATGCTAACGTAGTAATTGGTTTCGCGAGTGAGCGTTACGTTAATGATAATGACTTGTTTAAGTTCCGCTTTGCAATCCGCAAGAATCGTGGTGGTGGCTTAACAGAATTTGCTTATAAGATCAGGCCAGAAACTGGTGACGTTGAAGACATTACCCATTCCTTATCAGGTGTTTAATATAAAAAATATGTCAAAAACTGAAAGATTTAGCCTTGAAAACGCCCTCACTTATGTTGGTAAAAAACAGTGGCTCCAGGATTTAGCGTGGAAAATTTACTCAAAGGCGAGTAAGGAGCGTGGTCAAGAGATCACTTGGGTTGATCCGTTTTGTGGAAGCTGCTCACTTCCCAATTATATCCTGCCAGAGAAGGCAAGATTATCTGACCTAAATCCTCATTTAATAAACTTTTTTAAGTACATCATCAAGACTGGCTCAATGCCAGATTTTTCAGAAACTAGTGAATTAGATTATTACGCCAAGCGCGAGAGATTCAATCAAAAAATCGCCGAGAAACAAATCAATGATGATGAAATGGCACAACTATTCTATTATCTTAATAAAGCTGGTTATGGTGGTCTAAGTAGATATAATAAAAAAGGATTCTTTAATGTTCCATACAGAGGTCATATAAGTAACCCAAAGACAGATTTCTCTTTGGAGCAATCAGTTTATCGCGATTGGCACTTTGAATGTATAGATTGGTGGGAGGCTTTATATCTCCTTTGGTCAAGTGAATGGGAAGACGATTTTATATTCATTGACCCGCCATATGATAATACGTTTAATAAGTACATGAAGGCTGGATTTAGCTGGGAAGAACAAGTAAAGCTTGCTGAATTTTTAGCAAAAATGAAAAACCCAATTCTAGCTACAAATTCCACGACTGATAGGATTATTGAGCTATATACTGACTTAGGTTTCGACGTACAATTCCGCAGCAGAGGGAATAATATGCAAAGGCCCAAGGTAAGGAATGGCGTGCATAGAGACTTTAAAGAAGCTATCTTTACAAAGAATATTGAGATTTCAAATGGTTGATTCTGAAGATATTGTATCATATTTAATGCTGTTTTCAGTATCAGCATTTTGTTTTACATTTATTTATCTATATATAGTATGAACAATTTAACTGAATTAAAATACAAAAAGGTAATTGATAAGCTGAAAGAAAAAGGCGACTTCGGTTATTTTGATTATGAGTTGGCCGAATTTTTCAACTGGCAATTAACGGCTGTTAGATCCACAGTTGGTAGTTTGCTTAAAAAAGAACTTGTTTATTATAAAGAAACTTCAAAGGGTTGGTATATATGTTTCGTGAAAGATTTAAAGGATGATAAGTCTGGAGCGAAGAAAGAATCTTGAACAAAAACTTGGTGAAGCTGGATACGTAATTAAGTATCGCAAACCCGATGAATTGATTTTGCATCCATGCCCACTTCATAAGGATAAAACTCCTAGTTTGACCGTAAACATGGCCAAGGGATTTTATCGCTGCTTCTCTTGTATTCCGTCAGACGAGGAAATTCTTACCTCGCGCGGTTTAATTAAAATTGGAGATATAACGGTAGATGACAGAATATGGGACGGTCAGAGATTTAATGACATAAGTGCAGTAAGCAGGAAGAAAAAAAATGACTTCATAAAAATAGAAACAATGTATAATAAAATTCCTTTAAAATGCACTCCAGAGCATAAAATTTTCATATATGAAAATGGTAGCGTAATTGAAAAAATGGCTTGCGATATAAAAATTGGCGACAATCTAGTATATCCTAAAAATCATATAGAAAATGAAATTAGCTCAATAGACACTTCATACACAAAGAGCAAATATTTAACTAAAAATTCATATAACGGCAAGCTGATCACTTTGCCTGAAAAAATTGAAATAAATGAAGATTTATTGAAAATAATTGGAATTTACATAGCAGAAGGTAGCAGCGATAAAAGAAACAGTGTGATAACTTTAAACTTTTCTGAATTACAAATAGCTAAAGAGATTTCTGATGCGATATTTAAAGTTTTTGGAATAAAATCAACCATATATGAATATCCAGAAAGAAATACGTGTAAAATTATTACAAGTAATAAATTATATGCTAGATTAATGGATGACATATGCGGGAAAAATTCTGAAAACAAACATATACCATTTGATTTAATGAATATTAAATTAGAAAAATTAGAATATTTAATGAAATGGATTATAGTTGGAGACGGTTATGAAAATGAAAAGATTGTTCAGATAGGCCAAACATCAAAAACTTTAGCTTTGCAATTGTGGGATATAAGTATAAAGCTTGGGCACTTTTCAAGAATTTATCATAGAAAGGAAAAAAATAAAAAAGATGTATTTATTATAAGCTGGACAAATAATAAATACTCAAAAGAAAATAAAGGAGTAAGAGACAAATTTGGTAGATTCATAAAGGGAATTACCGGAATAAGAAATGGGGATTTTAACGAAGATTATCATCTTTTAAAAGTTAATAGTATTGAAAGATATCTTGAAGTTAATCCAATAGAAGTTACTGATATTGAAGTCGAGTGCTCTCATAGGTTTTCATTAAATGGTAGAATTGTACACAATTGTGATGATTCTGGTTCTATATCAAAACTTCTACGTTATTATGGTATAAAATATGGGTTCTATTATGAAGCCCCAACCATTGATGAACTTGAGGAATTGTTAAATGAGCCGGACACATCGGCTGAAATTCCGCCAGAAACAACATACAAATCCAATGAATCTGAGTTAAAGAGATTTAGGTTTTATCATCCATATTTAGAGTCTAGAGGATTCAATAAAGAATTTATTCTGGCTAATAAAATAGGGTTTAACACTACCACATTAAGGGTAATGATACCAATCTATTTCAAAGGCCGATATTGGGGTTGTATTCAAAGAAGTGTATGCAATGACACCCCTAAAGTCAAGTATGATGATTCATTGCCAAAAGAGCAAATACTTTATTGCCCTTTGACTAATACTGGTAAAAGCAAATATTTATTTGTAGTTGAAGGCTTCGCTGATGCGTTGAGAGTATCATCATTCGGAGAGGATGCTTGCGCCATTCTTGGTTGTCACGTATCAGAAGTTCAATTGAGGTATATTTACGAGCTTGCTAATGGCAGAGAGATCATGTGGGCGTTCGATAATGATGCTGCCGGAAAGAAGGGTTTGGAGAAATGTTTAGAATTGATAAATGGGCTTGACGGACACAAGATATTTTGTTATACTGATGGGACTAAGGACCCAGGGGAAATAACAACGAAGGAACAGCTAATGTATGGTATTGAAAATGCCAAAGAAATATGGGAATATTAAAGGTAATGGATATTGGTTTTGGCGAAATTCTCGCTAAGGTAATATAAACAATATATGAGTTATGAAATCAGTAAATTCAACAATCAAGATGATGAATACGGTTATGCACTAGGCCCTAAATTTCGCCAGAATCAAAGGCGAAGAAATGAAAGGAGAGAAATAGAAGCGGCCCTAGAAGACGAATTAGAAACTCTTGATGAATTGGATGATTATTAATTAATAATTCATATATTGTCAGTTAAAGTATAAGTTAGTTAAGAAAGTTAGTTAAAAAAATGAATATTGATGATCTATTAGATGGTGATGACAACAACCAGGAGCAAAAGCCCAAGACTCCTTGGATGAAATTTAAGCCAAAAGACGGCGAGCGAGTCCGCATGCGACTCCTGGAAGATTTTGATGAACTTCAGGCAAATGCTGATGTTTCGCATTGGGTTGATGGTGTAGGTCGCGTAAAGTGTAACCTAAAGCCTATTAGAGATTCAAAGTCCCCTGGCAAGCTCTTCCTTTGGAATGGTTGGAGCAAAGGCGTAAATAAGAATCCAGAGCATAACTGCGTATTCTGTGCGGAAACTAAAGTTCTAAAGGATGCCGCCATCGCCGAGCATGGTAAAGACACGCCAGAAGGTAAGAAGGCTGCTATTGAAGCTGGTAAACTCCACAATCGTAGTCAGCAATTCAATGTAAATGTTGAATACGAAATCTGGAAGACCCCGCCCGGCAAGAAAAAGTCTGAGTGCATACAGGAGCTAAGCCAAGCTCTAACCAGCTTCCGCATCAATGACCTATTCTCAACCAATGGTAAGGGTATGTATTTTACTCTCAAGGATATCTATGATAATAAAGGCACGCTAAAGAATAACTGGTTTACTATGGGCTCAACTTACACCCCTATGATGGATGATTCTCTGCCTGAGGATATCAAATCACGCGAAGTTACGCTTTTCGATAAGCCTAAAGTTCTTTCTTATGAGGAAGGTCTTGAAAGATATCAAGGTCGTAAGAACTATGCTCGTCAAGCTGAGCCTCTAGATGATGAAGATCTTGTTCCGCCCGATGGTGATGACGACATTCCGTTTTAGTTCGCAACAATAGTTAACACAAAAACCCCTTGGATTACGGTTCAGGGGGTTTAGCATTACAAGCGAGCGTGGTATAATACTATAAAGTTCAGGCTATACTCTATGATATCCAGAATGGAGATTCTTAATGAGTAGAGAAGATATGTCGTATGATGAAATAAAATTTAACACCTGTGATACATGCGCTAATGGTATTGTTACTGTAAGAGGTGTTGAATGCGGGAAGAGAATTGCTGATAAATGTAAGCCTAATTTACTTGAGAATCCAAAACATTATATTAATTGGATTGAGGAGCTGTTTTAATGGATCCTTTAGTATGGCTTATGTGCGCAATTATATTGATGATTTGGATTAACCTTGATACGCATAACTCTTAACAAGCAAAACGATAATTTCTTCATTAATTTAGAAGAAAAATGCGGTAAAGTATGGAACTGCATTACAGTTGACGTGATTGCAGACATTGGCTTTGGTGAAACTTTTGCCGAACATAAAGCAAGAATAATCGCTAAAACTTTAGATTGTGAAATGGTTGTATTATATGAGCATTAAACTTGAAGTTGGCAAAACATATCTAGTAAGCGTAAACGGTCAATCTCCTCTAGAAAATTCAGAAGTTGAAATTATTGCTTACGTTTCAAAAGGTAACTATTACATCGGAATGGATTTGCGCGGAATTCTAGGTATATATAAACCTAGTGGAGAGTTTATACATCCAATTACAGAATTTTGTAGCCAACCAATACATTCACTAGTGCCAAGAAAACTATCTAAGACAATCGAGTATAAAATATATGTTCCTTTGTTTGATAATGGTAGATTTGGAACAACTTATACATCAAGAGAGCAAGCACTGAATTCAGTTGGTGAGAAATATCATATTGAAGAATTCAAAACTACTAGAATTATAGAGGTAGAATATTAATGCTGTCACGATTACAAAATAAATTTAAACAAATTATCAACAGTATGACTCGATTGTGGATTCATGGAGATAATTAGCGATTATGACTACACCTGGCAAGACCTATATAGTTGAAGATCCTCGTATTGAAAATACCGCAAAACATCGTCGTTGGATTGAATTTGCCAAGAAAAAGGCTCTTGAATCTGATTTCCCGGGCCCGCGCATGTGTGCGGCCATAATTTCCGGCGGCAGGCTGATTTCATGGGGGAATAATCGCCCTAAAAGCGGAAGTCTTAAGAGTAAGTATTATACAAAAAATCAGGCAATGCACGCAGAATGTTCTGCAATTCAGGGTATTGACCCAAAGCTTTTAAAGGGAGCTACGGTTTATGTTGCTGGATATGCCGCTCGCCGGGAAACTTCAACGTGGTCCAGTAAGTGTTGTGAGTCTTGCCAGATGTTAATGAAGGCTTATGGGATAAAGCGTGTTATATATCATGATAAGAATTGGGAGCCCCATATCTGGCGCGTAAATTAACTATGATTTTTGATGTAATTTATTGCATTCGTCAAAGATTCAATAAAATCGCGAAAAACATTCATCCGGTTATTCTGCCTATTTTAAAGCAAGGATTTTTATTGGTTTATGAAGCTATTGATATTGCATTTTCTAAGTCAAGAATTGACATAATTCATAGAGGATATTAGTTGATGGGCGGCGATTGGAAACACGAAGCAAAAACAAATCATCTGATAATTTGTTGTTTAGCTGAATCTATCGGAAACGATGATATTACTTTTGAGATTGTCAAAAATAGAATGGGAAAACTTGCAGAAAATACCCTAAAAGGAATTTTAGTACAACATAAGAAAGAATATATTGAGAAATATAATTAACTTTTATAAAGTTAAAGGCGAAAAATACGGTTGTTTTTCTAATTTCAGTTGTCATAAATTTATATTCGATAACTTAGAATGGAAGCATTCAGAGGGTTGCTTCCAAGCCCAAAAATTCGCCGGAATTAATCCAGAGAGATACGAACATATTCATTCTTTGTGGAGCCCTAAAGCTGCGGCCGAAGCTGGTAGAGACAAATCATTCCAAGTAAGAAATAACTGGGACAAAATTCGTGTTCGGGTCATGTATGAGGTCGTAAAGGCCAAATTCTCACAGAATGATGATATCAAGCAAATATTACTTTCTACTTGTGACGCAATATTAATTGAAAACAGCCCTATTGATTATTTCTGGGGTTGCGGTGCTGACGGTTCAGGTGAGAACTATCTAGGTAGGATTTTAATGAGAATCCGTGATGAATTCATGATGGAGAATAATTAATGGAATATTTTTTTAAAGCTGTAGAATTTGCCACAAGAGCACATCATAATCAAAGACGCAAGTCCAGCACAGATCCTTATATGGTTCATCCTCTAAGAGTTGGATATCTAGCATTAGATTCTGGTCTTAGCGAAGAGGCTGCTGCTGCCGCTATACTTCACGATGTAGTTGAAGACTGTAATGTAAGTTTTGAAGAGTTAGTTGCCGCACGTTTTCCACTGGAGACAGTGTTGATTGTTCAGGCTTTAACTAAATGGTGGGATGACGGAGTTAGCAAGGAAGACAAGGACTTGTTCAAGGTTCAGTATTACGATATTATTCTTAATAATGCCGATGCCGTTAATGTGAAAATTCTAGATAGGATTGACAACCTCAAGGATATGATGGCTATGCTCCCTAATAAATCTAAGTGGGTAGCCAAGTACATAAAGAAGACCGAAGAAGAATTTCCACCACTAATTCTTGCTTGTAATAACACCGCTATCAAAGTAGCTTACGACATTGCACTGCAAGCACTAAAACAAAAGCTAGGTTTGCTAGATACTAATAAGTCGATGTTCCGATGATACATTTATTTGAATTTGATGATGAAACAAAAACTTTTAAAATTTCAGGCATAAGAAATAGACCAAAGAAAAAAGAACTTACATGTGAGCAAGAAATAATCCTGTCTTTGTATAATTATCTAGACGAAAATGATAAACACACCGTGTATCATTACTGGATTAAAGATTCTCTAGGTAAAAATGCAGAATCAGTATTTCGTGAATTAGTTGATGAGTCTGGACATGATTAAAGACTTTATTATTGCAGGACTTTTCAATTCTTCTATTAATTCGCGCGGCGGTTATTGGTTTAAAAGGATGAAATGAATGAGCGTGTTAAATTGTAAAGTTGGAGAGATCTGGCTAAATTCACAAAATCACGAACGCAAAATTTTATATGTTGACGAAAAAATCATAGTATCGTCGTCTGAAGATGGTACAAGATATACATATTTTGCAAACGGTAATCCTATGAGTACCGGTACAGTTTATTCTCTTACAAAAAAGAAGTCTGAAATCATCAGGGGCGTTTACAAAGCGCAAGTTCCGGTATATTTAAACGTTGATGACAATAAGTTATCTTTTGGTTTCCCACTCAAATATAGTGATACATGGCATGAACATTGCCCTAATTTCATCAAATGGCTTGATATAGAAGTCGAAGTTTCTATAGAAAAATAATGAAATACGATAGAATATTTCTGGTATTCATGCCGGCCAAAGTGAAAGTTCTGAAATCTGAGAGTATTACTTACACATGGGAACAACTTCACCATGTATCGATGGTGTACGCTTGTCCAGTTGTTTATCAACCAGTTGACGGAATCGAGGATTTGGCAGTAGGATGGTCTGGGGTCGCACCAGACGATTTTGTTCTGGTTCATATGAATCGCCTGGAAAAATCACCAGAATATAAACGCTCAATCCCGATCATAAAAGAATTTCTAAGTAATCGTAAAACCACTTATATAAATGAAAGATAGGTAGAAAATAATGAATCCTAAACAGCAACTACAAGATAGTGTCGATGAATTCTTCACTTCAGTAAAAGATTTGTTTGATATTGGTCGCGATTTTATTCAAGAGGCAATTGAAGCTTTTGAAGATGAATCGGCAAAAATTATAGAGAACGCCAAAAAATCGCCAGAAGAACTAAAGAAAGAATACATGGAGGCTTGTGAACAGGCTTGGGAAAATACCTTTAATATCTGATAACCTATTAATATTAGAACCAATTATTTCTTTGTATCTAATGGTAGTTGTAGCGGTGAAGACTCACTGTTCGATAAGTACATGAACGATAAAATTGACGAATGGCATGAATCGGAGTATAATCTAAAAATTCACGAGTATCTTGGCATGAGCAAGGAGAGATATAAGCACTGGGTTGAGCGACCCCAGGATTTCTGCGCCGATGGAAGAACTTGGGATGAAGTTGCCGAAGATGATAAATATATAGCTAGTATGCTGGAAATTTCGCCAAACAACAACCAAGAAAACTAAAACTTGTCTTTTGTGAAAATATATGGTATAATATCAAATATCAATTAAGGAGTAATATCAATAAATGAAATTACAAAACGAGACCAAGGAATTCAAGTCCAACGTAGACCAATCAGATTCCATTCAGTATGGAATTAAAGATATGGGTTTCGTTCTAGACCTACTTCGCAACCGACTATATTCAAATAAGATCCGTACTCCGGTTCAAGAATATATCAGTAATGCGAGAGATAGTGTCCGTGAAGCCGGTCTTAAAAACAGAATCGAAATTTGGTTCCCGACGGTAGCAGATCTAAAATTTGCTGTTAGAGATTATGGTGTAGGTCTATCGCCTGAAAGACTTCTAGATGTATTCTCACAATATGGTGCCAGCACCAAGCGAGATTCTAACGTACTCACGGGAGGTCTTGGAATTGGCGCTAAGAGCGCATTCGCTTACACTGATTCATTTACCATTGAATCATTCTACAACGGAACAAAACGCACTTACGTATCTCATATCGGCAATGACAATCGTGGTCAAATTGATCTAATGAGTGAACAGCCGACCACAGAACAGAATGGCGTAAAAATCTCATATAATGTAAAGCGTCAAGATATCAATGAATTTGCTGAAGCGATTATCGCTACAACAATGTTCTGGACTAAAGAAGAATATCCTGTATTTCATAATTCAAATGACCGTAAAGCCAGATTAGAACAAGCTCGCAAATGCGGTTTAACGCGGTTTATGAATACGAATCTTAGCGGCGTATCTGATGAAGGTAATTGGCATGATACTGGGAAGCATAAACTGATTGTTGACGGTATCCCATATCCAATGCCTGAAATTAATGGATTGTATGAGTATGGTAAACTGAAAGGTCTTGTAAACTCTTGCAGTAATAATCTTAATGTTTTCATTCCTAACGGAATGGTTCAGGTATCAGCATCGCGCGAGAAGATTGACGATTCGGAATTTAGCCGTGCTGGTTTGAAACAAGTCTTTACAGCAGCAATTGAGGATTTTAAAAAGGCTTGCGACAAGTGGGAATCTGAAATTGTAGACATAAAGAGTTTATTAAACGCTAAATGCAATCACGCAGGATTTGTTCTTTCTTGCAAAAAGAAATTTGACTACCTTTCGTTTACACGCGGCAACTTTTCTCTAGATACACATATAAACAAATATAAAAAAGATGAAGTTTATCTATGGCGCGCTATTGGTATTCGTGGATACAATAATAGATATCCAGAAAGCAATTTTAGTCCAGTTGGCGAAGTCAAATATTATATGTTGAAGCCTGGCGTGCGTAGTTTAAAAACCATTGAGAACCATGTGAATTCTAACAATAAAATGGACACAGCCAACATACTAATCATTCAAGGGCTTAGAAAGCATACAGAAGAAGTAACTGATTCTGATGGTAGAAAGCGTACAGAACACTCTTGGATAAAAGACGAAGAGTTATTCAATGAACTGGTTGAAACTGCCGAGCGTCTTGGTTTCGTAAATATCGAGACTGTAATCCCTAAGCCGAAGCCTCAACCTAGAGAGAAGAAGGAGCGCCGGCCGGGCAGCGTTTACAGAATCAGTTTCAGCGGTTATACAGATGAACTCTATACTTCTGAAGAAGTTGAAAAACTTGAGAAAAAAGGTAAATGGATCTATTATGTAGGCGCAAAGAATGATATTCGCTACAATAATTTCGTTGATAAGGCTAAAAAACTAAAAGAAATTGGAGAATTCGAGTATGGCTTTAGGGTCCTAGAAAAACATAAAAAAATCGTCGAAGAAGATGAACGCTTTATTGAACAGAGTGAATTCTTTAAAAATTGGGTTCCCAGCACTAAGTTAATACAGCGTGCGGTTATATATGACGAATTGGAGAATAAAGATTTAAATATTTTGAATAATATTATAAAGAATTTTAAGGACAAAAATAACCCGATTTATAAGGCGGCGCACGTTGCTGAATCTGTTAGCGTGAGCCTTAATTGGGAAACAAGAACCTTAATTGCTAACACCAAGAGTTATAATGACATAAAGAAAAAAGTCTGTAAACTAGTTAATATAACTCGCGAGTATCTTCCTTTGCTGGCTTATAGCGTACAAGTTAGCGACCATCATAGCGAGTATATTAAGTGGGCTCTTGACAAGGCAGAACAATCCGGGTTAGACTTACATAAGCTAGATATCGTATAAATATAAAACAAAGAAAGAACAAATAAAAATGAAATTTATCCTAACTGACAACACTATCTCGCTTACAATCGGCACTGGCAAGCTTATTGTAATTGATCGTAACAATAAAAAATTCAATGAAGTTCGTCGTCTGATAAAAGAAGGTAAAGAAGACGAACTTGTTGAACTTCTAGAGCGCAAGGAAAAGACTTTAGAAGAATATGTAAATGGTTCAAATCTATTCCTTATTGATGGGGTTCTTCGCGATGCTGATGGTGAAGCATTACCGGCGGTTCTAAGTAATCGACTAATAGAAATGAAGGAGGAGGGATTTGACGTTTCTCATATGGCGAAATTCTGGGATAACCTAAAGAAAAATCCCAGCCTTCGTTCACGTGAGCAACTATACAAGTTCCTAGAACAGAACGGCCATCCTATTACACCTGATGGTCACTTTATAGCCTATCGCGGCATTCGTAATGATTTCAAGGACCATCATACCGGTACTTTCGATAACAGTCCTGGTAATGTCCTTGAAATGCCTCGCCGTGATGTGGATGACAACCCGAACCAAACTTGCAGCCGCGGTTTCCACGTTGCAGCCTGGGAATATGCTAGCACATTCGGTAATGGGGTTACCGTAGAAGTAAAAGTTAATCCAATGGACGTGGTTGCCGTTCCTACTGATTACAACGGACAGAAGATGCGCGTTTGCAAATTCGAGGTAATTCAAGTTGTTGAAAATAGCAATAATGGTGTTGTTTATGGTTACGGCGATGGCGATGCAAATCAAGACTTTGATGCTTATGAAGCCGAGCCAGAGTTAAGTGATGATGACATCGAAAACATCCTTGACTGGGCTGAGCATTTCCAAGAACGCTATACCGATAGAACCTCGCTAGCTGCTCGCATTGAAGAAGAGGTTTATTGGGTTAGTGTCGCTGAAATCCTAAAAGTTCTTAATGAAAGGTTATAATAATGATTGGTATTAATTATGGCGAACTACAACGGGGCTGGTATAACTATTGGTGGGGTGTAGACCCAGCAGAAAATACTGATGTACTCCCATCATATATATATGTACAGCAGGAATTAATTGACGAAGAACTAGTTTGGACTTGGACTCATGGTGACGATCCTCCTCAGTTTTTAAACCAATCCATCCTTGGAAATATTCAGTGGCATGGAGCTGAATTAGGTCTTTAGTTTATTGCGGTTGGGCGAAAAATCGCCCAACCAACTTTCAATTTAATAGGGGATGACAATGAGTATGGCTGGTGGTAATGAAGGATTTAATCCAGATTGGTGTTGCCCTCCGGGTTCAACAATTAAAGACTGGCTTATAGATAACGATCTAACTAATAAATATCTCGCCATATTTCTTGGTTCAGATGAAAGTGCGGAAGAATTAATTAGTGGCGACCTAGAAATCGATGAATTTATAGCTGATGAATTGGCATTCTTTATTGGTTCTACTAAAGAATTTTGGCTGAAACGAGAGCAATTGTATCGTAAAGGACTAGCGGAAGGTAAGAAAAAGTGTTGCTAAGAAATTATTATTATAGATTGTGTGATATACTTGTAATGACATTTCTTGGAAGTATAAATACTCTATTCTTGGTTCTGTCAATTATACAATTTTATTTGGTTTATGATGGTAGGTCAAATTTCATATTGCTTATATTTAATTTGATAATGTCGATCATATATTTAAACTTTTCAGCATTATTCATTGAACTAATTGAAGACTCTGGTAAAATTTGCAATACGGAACAAGGTTCCGGGTCGCCTCCAGCGAATTCGCCAAACATTAACAAATAAAAATGATAATTTCTCTCTTTGATTATCTATTAAATAAAAAACCGATAACCATCTATACATTTGACAACAAATACTGGCATGGTATAATAGTTTTTCTATGGTTCGATCACTTGGTCTTACATACAGATAATTCAAGACTTGTTATCCCCTATACAAGAATTGACTACGTGACGGAAGATGATTACTGGGCTAATAGAAATAAATTGGAAAATGCATTCAATAAGACAGAACAATAAATATGATTTTGATTGGTTTTGTACTTGGGTAAAAAATTGGTCTAATAAGCCAGTTGCCATATTCATGAGTGAATTAGCATATTATGAATGGAAAGATTATTATCCAGAATGGACTGAATTTATAATAGCCGATGAAGGCAATAGGTATCTTCCGAATGCTTTAGTGAAGGCTGGGATTTTTGCCAGTAATAGTGACGTAAAAAGAGTTAGGCCGGATTTGATGGTAAAGTTTAATGGTGATGAATTGTATACTTTATACGAATTAAAAATCGGCAAAACTTATCAAACTAAATTTGTTGATGTTATAGTCATGTATAGAAAGAAGAATAATTATGGTTTATGATGATGGCAGATATTCTATTAAAATACTTAAAAATTCAATAGAAATAACGGAACGGGTGGATACTTGGAACGACTATAAATTAGTTAATGTAGCAAGTTTTGGAGTTTCCAGAGAAGTATCGGAAATTTTTGAAAAAGTCATCAAAGAAGCTAACAATTACCAAGCAATAAAAAGGTTACTTTCATGAAAGAGATAAATTTAACTAATTCTGATTTAGTGGCTTTAGTTGATGATGAAGACTATGAGCGTATAAGTAAGTATAAATGGCGTCTTCATACCAATGGAACATATGCAGAGAGGGTAACTAAAAACATCAACGATTCATCAAAGCAGAAAAAGATTTATATGCATCGCGATGTTATGAATGTAGTTTATAACAAGGATATTTATATTGATCATATAGATCACAATAAACTGAATAATCAGAAATCAAATTTAAGATTTTGCACTAGATCAGAAAATAATAAAAATGTAAACACCAATACAAATAGGACTAGTAATTCAACCTCTAAATACAAAGGCGTGAATTGGTATAAAAAATACGGAAACTGGAATGCAAAAATTAGATCAAACGGTATTGATTATAATTTAGGATATTTTGTTGATGAAGTTGTAGCTGCAAAAGCATATGATGCAGCCGCACTTAAATATCATGGTGAGTTTGCATTTCTAAATTTCCCAGATTTAATTGAGGAGTATGAGCGTGAAAGATAAACTTTCTTTTATTAATTATCATGGTCATAGTGCAAAATCAATGTATGATGCGCTGTGCCAAGAGAAGGACTATATTAAATTAGCTCAAATGCTTAACGCCCCTAGTGTTGGTATTTCAGAGCATGGAAACATTTGCTCTTGGATTCAATTTAGCACAACTATGAAACAAGCTGGAATTTCCCCTCGTCTATCTGTAGAGTTTTATTATTATTTTGATTCAGATCCAAAGAACAAAAAATCTTTTCATCTTATGGCTACGGCTCTAACTGATGAAGGATATAGGAATATTCTCAAACTTATCTATCTAAGTAACATTCCACTTGAGCAAGGTGGCGGTTATTTCTATAGAAGCCGTATTAGCGATAAAATGCTTCTACAGCACAAAGCTGGCCTTCAAATTGGCGGCTCATGCTTATCGGGACCTGTATCTTCATATTTAATTAAAGGCGACCAAACTACCGCCAGAATTATGGCGCAAGATTTTAAGGACAATTTCGGCGATAATTTTCAACTGGAAATTTTTCCTCACAGGATGGAATTGCAGGCCAAAATCAATCGTGAGATCGTGCAAATTGGCAAAGACCTTAAGATTCCAGTAATTATTTCACTTGACTCACACTATGTAAGTCAAGAACAATCTGATGCTTATTTAATTTATGGAAGAAATCGCCGAAGGATAACACAATCGCAAGTTGAATCAAATGAAGATTGCTTAAAAGATGCAGACTTTTTCTATAAGGACGCTCAGACCTGTTTAGATATCCTAGAGTGTGAGCACGGCATTGATAGGGCTGTAATTCTTGGTGCGATGGATCACTCTCTGCAATTAGATAAATTAATTACATTTGAATACAATGATAAATTTGAACTTCCTAAGTTCGCTGATGACGACGACAAATATCTAGAAAGACTTCTAGGCGATCGCCTAATTAAGCACTTTAAGGGTCGAGATAATATTCCGCAAAAATATAAAGAGCGACTTCGTTACGAATTCAACGTAATCAAAGAAAAGAAATTTTCAGCCTACTTCAACGTCTTAGATGACGTAATGCAATTTTGTGATGCGAATGAAATTCGTTTAGGCGGTAGAGGTTCAGTTGGCGGTTCACTAATTGCATTTTTATTAAAGCTATTTCCTTTAGATCCTCTTGAATACGGACTAAGTTTCGAGCGATTTATTAATCCGTTCCGTGAGTCGCCACCAGACGTTGACTTAGATTGCCCTAGCTCAAAGAGGGAATCGATCATTAATTATCTAAAAGGTAAGTGGGGCGAAAAACGAGTAGTTCAGGTAATTACATTTTCGGAAGTGAAAGCTAAATCGGCAATCAAGGAAGCGGCTACATACTTTGAAATTCCATTCAAAGAGATAAATGAGTTGTGTACTCATATTCCATCATTTGAAAAAGAAGACGGCGCTATGCATGATCTCCCGCTTGAGAAGGCACTAGAAATTCCTCAGGTTGCAGCGTACATGGCGAAAAATCCAAAACTAAAAGAGGTTGCGCTTGGCCTGGAGGGCGCAATCAAGACTAATTCTGTTCATGCGGGCGGTGTTTGCATTCTTCCTGATGACGCCGAAAATATTTGCCCTATTATGCAAAAAAAGGGCGATTCAGGTGCTGATGTTCCTGTGGTTGCTTGGGAAAAGAAAGACCTTGAAAAGATTGGCATTCTTAAAAATGATTTCTTAGGTTTGGCACTACTTGAAGTTTTGGCCGAATGTGAAAGGCTTACTGGCGTTAAACTAGATGACATTCCGCTTGATGATGAAAAGGCTTGGAAGTATCTGCAAGATGGTAAGTGCATGAATTCCATTTTTCAATTGTCTGAACCAAAAACCTGTAAGTACCTACGAGAATCAAAACCTAGCAATTTGATTGATTTAGCATCAATTAATTCTGGTATTAGACCAGGAGCGGATTGGGATACTTTTTTGAAGGGCAAAAAATCGGGCAAATATAACGGACAATATGACCTACCAGAATTTAAAGAAGTTCTAGGTAATACATATGGGGCCGTTCTATTTCAGGAATCACTACTATTTCTCTTTGATAAACTTTCAGATTTAAATCTTGGAGAGAGTGATCTACTTCGTAGGGCGCTTGAAAAAGGTGATCCAAAGGGTATTGCAAAGTATAAAGACAAGTTTATTTCAACTTGTAAATATCCAGACTTAGCAGTAGAGATATTTGAGTATTTAAGTCAATACACTTCGTACAGCTTTAACTTAAGCCACGCCGTAATTTATTCATTAAATGGATACTGGTGTGCCTACATGAAATCCAATTTTCCAAATGAATTCTTAGTTGCAAATATTAGAAATGCTCGATCGTCAAATAAGATGACGGAAACCGAGTATATCGCTGAGCAGATTAGCGAAGCTAGAAAGATGGGGCTTAATATCGAGCTAACGACAATTGATACTCCATTCATTGAGACATCTTATAGAAGAATTGACGATACAGTATATCTTGGATTAAATTCTCTAAAGGGTGTGACTGATAAGCCTGCTGAAGTCATTATAGACGCTTGCAACAAATTTAGTGGTAAATTTAACTTCAAAGAGTTTTGTGACTTCTGCTTAACTAAAAAAGTGGATACTGAGAGAGTCAATAAAGCTGGTGGAGTAATTCAACGCGCTATCGTTACCAAGGCTCATATTAGAACCTTGATTTACGTGGGATTTTTTGGCAAAAACGTGGAAGAATTGATCACAGAGTTTAACACGCTCTACAAAGAGGAGTATGAAGTCAAGTCTGTTGAACAGGCATGTAATGAAGCACTTGGATTCGATTATTATTCATCCTTTGAAAAATACAAAAAGCAACTGGATTCTGTATACCATAACACAGACAGATATCTAATCGCTAAAGTTATAGATCGCCGTCAGGGCGAAAAGAATGGCAGAAAATGGTATATGGCTAAATTCGAGACTGAGCTAGGGGTTAAGTCAAGTTTCTTAAAGGGGCCAGCAACAGATCTTGTCAAGGATGGCTGGTTCGTGCTAAAGTATAGCCTGGGTAAGAAAGACTCTGACACTATAAATTTAGAAGATTGGAAGCCGCTACAGTGAAATCTGATGATATGTATCAGTATATCCGCAATCAGCTTTTAGAAATGTCTTATCGGTACGGGTTTCTTCGTAGGCCCGTACTGATCCCATTGATGATTTACACTCGTTGGACGAGGAGGTTTAAGTGATTGAACATCTTCAATCTGGTGGAATCTATGTAGGTTCATCAATAGGAAATATCGAGAATTTCTACTTAATCGGTATGGATGCGCAAGGCCAGATATTTCGCCAAGAATTACGCCAAAGAAAAAGAGAATTAGAAAACACACTAAGAGTGATAAAAGAATCGCGCAAAAAGTATGAACGGTTCATGAAAGAAAATAATTATGAAAATAACACAGAAATTATTTGATGAAGATGAAATTTGGACTAAATATTTAGCCGAAGTAAAACATCATAACTTTGAAGTCCAAATTGTAGATCCAGAAGAATTTGAAAGTTGTCTTGAAGATGGTCCATGTGGATGCGAACACAATTCAGATATGAATCTGAATGGATATATCATCATTAAACGATACGGTAATCATGTAATTACTATTATGACTTTGGGTGAATTCCAAGCGTTCGCAATTGCTACGAGGTATTAGTTTAAGATGTCAGAGTATAAATATACAAAATCCGAAATAGAGCAGGCTTGTGAATTCTTTGCGCCATGTTATAAAAAACTTTACGATGATGAAAATAGCAATTTCTTTCTACCTCAATGGCTAGACAAAGCAATAATTAATGCATGGACTTTATGTAAATCTGATTTGGGGTACGAATTTAAAATTAGACAAGCTTACGAAGATTTACATACGCATGCTGCGTTTACGCAAATGGATTTGGAAAATTAAGGAGTCTAAAAAGTGATTGAGGCTGAAGTTTACCGTAACGATCAATTGATAATGTCAAAGAATTTCTATCAGGACGAAATCAGTCTTGAAGGCGCCATTAAGCTGTTAGAAATGTATATAGTCGATGAACAACTGAATAATGCTGGTGAATGTTTTGTTAGGGTTAGATATGCAAATTTAAACAGAAAGAGTGTTTAAGTAATGACCTTGCATCCAGTAATTGAAGAATTTATCTTCAAAGGTGGTTCCGTTTCAATTGACAAAAATGGATATCATATTGATGGATTCTATAAGAGTGGAGCCATCACTCTCAAAGAGGAGAATAATATATTAAAAGCTTATAGTAGATATGATCAAGTAGATGAAATCCACGATTTTGATGATTTGGTAGCGTTGAATTATTTTTGGTGGGACAGGTCTAAGGGTAGATCCACTGGTTGGTCAAGTCCAGATTCAATATGGGAAAAGCATTTAATTGAATCTGGCAGAATAAAGAAAGCTGAAAAGGTAATTATTGAATATGAAACTACTTAGACTTACAAATTATAAAACAAATAGAAAATTCAGCTTAAATTTCGAGCATGTAGTTAGCATTTACGATCTTGTTCATGAAGATACGCAAAAATATTGGAGAACTGAAATATATGTAGTCGGTTCAGACAATCCTTATTATGTAACGGAAAATGAATTTATGATTTATGAAGCAATTAATGATTGTTTTTAAGCAGGATTTATTGACATGACCCCAGAATCTAATAACGACGATTTTGTTTTCGGCCATCATTTATTTAAAGAAGACCATAGCAACTTACCAGATGATTGGTGCGTTGAAGATGATGACAGTCCTGTTATAGATGAATTTGGACGCTCTCTAGTCTGGTTTCTTCCAGAGGGCGAGCAAGATAGTCATTGGCACGGCTGTCAAGTTGTGGCGGAAGATTTAAAGCATTTTGGTTATTTTTATGATGGTGAAAAATTAGCCGAATACAGACATAAAAAGCAAAAATTAAATGAAGAATTAGAGAAGAAGTCTCAAAAGTTCTGTAACAAGAACAGTCAGTTAAAGAATACTGTCGAAAAATTCGCGGAGAAATATAAAGAAGAATATTTCATGGATGAATATGAACTAGAAAAATATCGTCGTTTACCAAAAGAGGAATCAAATGACTAAGAATTTCTTCTTTTTGGTAAAGCTACAGAAACTTAAGCTTGATTACTGGGTAAAATTCTACAAGCATGGCCCTAACAGCAATCAATACCTAGACGCTCTTCATGAATATCATTTCCAGAAGAATTTCTGGCAAGGTGAGTAATGCCCTGTAAGCGCAAGCGTAAAATCTTTCTAGATATGGATGGTGAGTTAGAAGATAGAAACGTGTTGACTTGTTATTACACTACTGGATTCGACGAGGAATGTTTAATGCTTGCGCTGGAAAAATTTGGAATTGAGTACAATGGATGACTTGTTTGAATATTTTGTCGTCGGCATTTTTGGCTTATTTATTCTGTTCTTGATTTTCGCCGGAATTAATCACTTCAATTCTAAAATTGTCGATAACGTAGAAGTTACGGCAACCTCTAGAGAATATGACCCTGCCTGGACTGAAATTCAAACTCATACCAGAACCGATTCCAAGGGCAGAACATGCGGAACCTATACGACAGTCATTCAGCATCCAGAGGAATGGCATGTTGAATGGTCTTATCGCGATTTGACTTACGATCAAGAGGTCGGGTATAATTATAGTGGTATAAAAGTCGGCGATCACAGAAGGATGAATATCCGTGTTGGCGGTCTTTTAGGGAATAAATACCTATGGCTAAATTAAACCATAACCATGATAACATCCGAGAATTTTGCGCCAAAATAACGCAGACGATGCTGGACCATCAATGCTTTATGTATGTAGCCAATGGCAAATTATACATAAACGACAGAAAAAATAGTAGAGATTATGAATGTTGTGAATTCTATGACGGTATGCATTTCGCAGATTTGAGTACGTATACTGATCAAGAGATTGAAGATTCGGTTATGAATTGGAAATAATTGTTTATTCAATGATTATAAGAACAAACCAAGGAAGAATAAATTGCAATATTATGATTTAAAAATAACCGGCCCGTATAAAAGATGGGCTATTGGCTGGGATGGTAGGATTGAAGAGAATCAATTGTTTTTACTTGATAATATCTGGCTTACGAAAAATCCATTCATTAATGAATACAGTGTTTATTCATATCAGGTGTTTGCAAGCGAAGAAGACGCTATAATCGCTTCATTGAACATGCTTAAGTTGTCTGCCAATAAATTCGCTGAAAAATTCTCTGAAATCAATAAGATGGAACAGCGTTTAGAGGGTATTAACAAATACTTGCTTGATATTCCTATGTCTATTGAAGTCCCAAAAGAGGAATACATCCGGCCAATTATTTCAGATACTGAAAAAACTATATTTGAGAAGATTCAAGAAAATTATAAAAGCCTGAAATTTAATGCCGGCATAGGCAAGATTGGATTACAGTGCAAAAATAACCTCGATAAAGAAGCGGAAGCTATATTAGAAGCGTTTCCAGAAGATTTTGAGGATAGACTGAATTATGCTTATACTAAATTTTTAAAAGAAACTTACAAAGACGAATTATCAGAAGAAGACATAGCTAAATTGGATGAAAATTTAAAGTCTATGAATATTAAACCTTATGAGGAAAAATAATAATGCCTACAGTAGAACAGACAATTTATGGAAATATCAGACTATTGCGCCATTATGCTGACGGTGAATTTCCAGATATTGCATGCGGCGGATTAACATTCTGGAATGACATTGCAAAACAAATTCTAGATAATTCAGTATCTTATTATTGGCCTGGTGATGGCACCAATAAATTCGCCAAACATATCAAAGAATTAAATGTATATTCGGAAGCCACTGCTTATCCTGATGCTAATCTAGGCGGCCAAGTAACTTGGTATCTTGGTAATGGTGACAGTAAAATTACATGCCGCTACCTAAAGAATAATATCGCTTATGTGAAATCTGCAATGTCCCATGAATTCGGCCATTGTTACCATAATTGGATTCGCCTCTTTGAACATAAAAGTCTAGAGGACGTTCGCCGTTGGTGGGACTACGAAATCACCGTCGATAAAGTTAGGTTTAATCAAAATACTTATCCGTGGCGGCAACCGGATGGCTCATTACAGAACACCTGGGAGCAATTTGCCAATTCATACAGAATTCTATTTGGCACGGTAGGTACTCGTTGGGACTTGGAGTTGGTTCCACAAGGTATGAACGCTACCACGTCAATTCCTGATATTGTTAAGAAGTTAAAGCTTCTGCCTGAATTGTGTGCTTACTTAATTATGGTTGGTGGCTGCAAGCCTGAGACTCTTCAATGGTCAAATGGCGGCTTCTTGTTTCAACAATACGATAATAATTGGGTATATCAGACTGATTATTACAACTGGCAATATTGCTCGTGGCAGTGGTGGACTAATAGTTATTCTAATTGGACTCGTTTTTATCCTCAATACACAAGGGATTGATGAATAATGAACATATTGCCTATTTGCAAAACTGGATTACTAGTTCGTCGTCATGACGGATTAGTTTTCGGCGAAATTATCGGCACGCTAGAACACAGCGGTTGGATTGTTCATGAGGTTTTATGGGCTAACCAACAAAATACGACTCTCGAATTTGATGAAGATCTGGTGATTATAAATGTCAACTAAAAAAGAGCTAGAAAAACAAATTGAACAAGTAAAACTCAAGCGAAAACTTGAAATAGAGAAGCTTGAGCGCGATCTTAAAAAAATAAAAGAAGAAGAGAAAATTGAGGAATAGAAAATGGCTGAACACGAACTAAAATGTTGGCCTGAGTATTTTCAAGAAGTTTGGAACGGCAACAAAAATTTTGAATTAAGAAAAAATGATAGAGACTATCAAACAGGTGATATGTTGCGGTTAATGGAATGGGATCCGAAATCAAGTGACTATACCGATAGAGTGATATATAAAACCATCAAATACATTTTGTCTGATGAAGGCGCTAGATTCGGCCTTGAACAAGGATATTGTATTCTCGGACTATGATTAAAGAATTAAATTATCATATAAACCAGAAACTAGATATCTATCTCAAAGACAAAGAGATCTGGGGTTCCCTACTGATCGAGAATTATCCGCCTGTTATCTAGCGACTTTCTTATAAGATTAGCGAAGAGAGAACGCTTTTACTGCATAAACTTCACAATACGCAAGATCAAAAGGCGTACATGCACTCGCATTCCTGGCCGTTTGCCTGTAAAGTGTTAGAGGGCAGTTACTTCATGGGCATTGGATATTCGCAAGACAGGAAAAATCCGCCCAATCCAACCGTAAAAGTCAGGATAAAAGCTGGTGATAAACAGTGCAAGAAACAAAAGCGTCTTATTCGATCATGTTAATTGGACCAAGAAATCGCGAAAGACTAGCACAAAACAATTCTCCTTTGAATGAACAACAACGAGAGGAAATGTTTAAGTATTTTACTGATTATACCATAAATAAATTAAGAGTAGAAATGGCGGCCGAACATGGACACTATTTATAAAATATTAAGATTTGATGACGGTCAAGCAATTCTTTACAAAAATAAACACGCAGGACAGTTACATCGCTCGCCTCATTGGGAATATATAGAAGAGATACAGGCACCGCTTCACTACGACGAAGACGACATTAAAACTACATTAATTAGTAAACTTTCATCGTCTATAATGAATGCGAAAGTTACGAATTTTAAGGAGTAAGGAATGGGTTTAAGGTTAACTCACGGTGCATTTAGCGGATCACCTAATGAATTCAATGAATGGCGCGCTTATTTAGCGAAAGGGATTGGGATTGAAGATCTCAAGCAGATGGAATATTATAAATGGCCTGGCGGCGAACCTTGGGATACATACGTAGACGATCCCCTGACAAAACTTCTAATTCATAGCGATGCAGACGGAGTTCTTAAAGTTCAGGAATTACAAGGCATCATTCAGAGGATGAAGGAAATTTCTGCAATTTTAAACAAAGACGAAGAAAAAGAAAGAATTACTAGTAAATTCATCAAGGGTGCTACGGCGGCTGTAGAGAAGAATGAGGTAATGAAGTTTTATGCATAACACCGAAATGAACAACCTCACCGAGTTTTGGTATACTCTTCCTGAAAATTGGAACTTCAGCAATCCCACAAAATTGATTCCAACCAAGCTGTGGTTTTATAAGGACAGTTACGTAGGCGCCGGTCAATGGAGGCTCGCATATCAGAATGAATACGGCTGGAATCAGCATGTATTTCATGATGCTAATTTATTCAGCACAGAGAAAGATTGTCAGGAATTATGCGACATAGTTAATGCTACGATAATAAACTTCAATGGTGCTATGTAATGGAGCGCTCTAATATCATAACCACTTTAAGATACAGCGAAAATCCGCCAAACAAACTAACAGATAAACAGACAGAATTCATGAAAAAACTCATTTCACTCTTTGCTGAGTATGAAATGACTGCCACCGGCCGATTAAATATCCGCGAACAATACGAGCGAGAAGGAAAGAAAGACTTCGTTGGTAAGTTCTTCGCTTACAACTTCTGTGTAAATCATCATAATGACGTTACGAACGATTATGGCTGTTTCTTCGAGACTACATATTATGAGCGTGATTCTGAGATTGAATTGACCGCAACCAGAGCTTGTTGTGAGAATCCCAATCTAATCACGCACTGCATTGATGGAGAGAATGGTATCGGTTATACTAAATGTGATAATTGTAATACGAAACGTGATTGGCGATGAATAAACAACATTGGATGCGCCGTCCGCGCTGGTTTACTAAAGATAAAAATTACGCAGAATCAAGCATATTTCAATGGGAATTGTGTCAAGATTCTGTAAGGTGTAATGAAAAATTTGGCGACCCTATAGAATATAGACTGTCTATATTAGGTGCAATCAACGGCCCACTTGCATTGACTGGTTATGTTTTAACTGCTTATGTAAATACTGATACTCAAGAGATTGAGTCTTTGGCCATAAGAAAGAAGTGGTGGTAAATGCAAGTTCTAGATTTATCTATAACTAAACTATTGTCTTCGTATATCAAGAGCAATCTTCATTATTGCGATATAGTTGTAATTAAGTGTAGACATAGTATTGGGGATCTTAATGGTAAAATGTGGCAACCAGACTTAGAAGATTCTATAAAAATATTTGCATTCAATACTTATGATGAATATAAAATATTCCGAGATCAAAAAGACAGACTACTAGACCCATTACCTGGCGAAGATCTTTATGAGTTTATGAATAGAGGTGATTATCTTCGCACTGTATGGAGGAATCCAATTGAAACAAACTGAATCTACAAAAGAATTAAATATTATTGTTGATGGTTATCGCGCGAATTTTTGCGATAAACTTAAATACGACCAAGTTAAGATGACCGATAAAGGAGAGTACAATCGTACAACCATGTGGGAAGTTGGTCAGCATCGCTTTCATATAACCTTCACGGAAATTTCGCCAGACAAGAGTGCATACAAACTTCTAACGCAACCTCGCCGAGAGCATGGCGAAAATGAATTATGGGATGAAATTTTCTCTTTGGATGAATTCAGAAAGAAGGTTGTTGAAGCACGTCGCACTAGAGATTTAACCGCTAATGAAAAGAAAGCTATAAAGGGAATGGAGACTAATTTCAGTGACCATGCCCCGGATGGCATCATCATGACAATGCTCAGCGGATCTCATTTATACGGCCTAAATCACTCAGGTCTGAAGATGAAGGATGGTACCGATGTTAAACCTTCTGATGAAGATATCAGAGGGGTTTTTGTAATTCCTACTGCTAAATTCATTACTAATCGATTTAATCCAAAAAATAAGGTAATCAACGATTTTGTACAAATTAGAGATACTGATGAAAAGTATGAAGAAATTGATCGGTTTGTATATGAATGTTTAAAGGCAAACCCAGAAAGATTAGAGTTGCTTAATTCTCCAATCTATACATTCCAATCCAAAGAATGGGAAGAACTAACGAAAATCAGACGGGCTTTCTACTGCAAAAAGAGAATATTTGATGCTCTTGGTGGTTATAGTCAAGCCCAATTCATGAAGTGGCGGAAGAAGGAAGGCGATCTATGGAAACCGGGAATGCATCTTATCCGGCTGATGACTATGGGGGTAGAGTTCTTTAAGACAGGTGAAATGAACCCCGACATGAGGGCTCGCAGAGACTATCTGCTATCGATTCGAACCGGGAACGTCAAAGCCGAGCAGGTTGAAGCTGATTTCGAGCGACTTAAACTAGAGTTTCAGAAATTGTATGATGAAACAAAACTTATCCCCGAAGAGCCTGACCATAAGGTAATCTGTGAATATATGGCAAATTTAAGAAAGGATAATTGGTAATGGATGAACGAAAATTTAAAGTCACAGCTTTCTTTTTCGGAAGAGTTGTAGAGATGGAAGGTAGTTGGGGCCTAAACAAAGTTATAAATGCTACAAATGATGCAAAAGCAAATGGCTATTATCAACTTCAATATAATGGCGGATTTTTTATTGTACCGTTCGATCTTTTATACTGGGATGTAAAATATGAGTAAATTTGGATTTGATTTTGAAGACCATGATGGCGACATGGACAACTGGAATGATTTCGATGAAATGTTCTATCAAATGACAATGAAAGGTCTTGATGATGACATCGACATTGAAGATGAATTCGACCCAGAATGTTATGAGTCGATAGATTGGGAAAAGGAAATGCTATGAGTTTGACTAGAGATCAGCACAGAGACGCTATTTCAAGAATAATTGAACTTCACAGTGATTCATTGCTTGCTGCTATTGACAATAAAATGGAAGAAAGTCAAAAGAAGATTGAGGAGGCTTTGCGCGCTACGGAAGAATTGTTAGATGAATTTGATTGATAATTGCTATGATTGAAGTAACTCAAACTAAATTTTATCCTGATGGTAATTGTATGGCAGCTTGCCTTGCCAGCATTCTAGAAAAACCGCTAGAGGAGATTCCTCATACTCTTGGTGATAATTGGTTAGCAGATTTAAATGAAGGGCTGAAAAAATTCGGCTATAAAATAGACAGAACGCTATGCGATCCCGATGATGAAACAGTCGGAGGTTATCACATTGCCGTCATTCAGTCTCCTCGTGGCAATTGGCTACATGCTTGTGTTGCCCTAGACGGCAAGATTGTATGGGATCCCTATCCTGGTGCAGATTCTAGTAATGCCGAAATCTTGTGTTATGATATCTTAAAGAAGGTAGATTGTGAATCAATCTCCAACTGATTTCGAGGTTCTTTATTGCATTGACATGGCCAGCGTTTACTTCCCAAAGAAGAATGTTTATGAATTATATAGAGATAATTTTCTTTCGGTTGGCTCCCCGCGAAATTTCGCTCAATTTTATGTAAGAAAACAAATCCTAATCAACAAGAAAATGATTGAGATTGTGGATTTGAATCCGCCAGGCACGGAGCCGGAAAAGCGTGATATATTTAAGCTAGTTCCTAGATTGTCAGAATTTGGATATAGATATTATAAAGTCTTAAGTAAAGAAATAATTGATGAATACGAAAAAACACTACAGAGTTTATAGAAATCTACATAAAAAATGCTGGTCTGTACAAACATATATAAAAGGTCATGGTTGGCGATTATATAACTGGTATCACGAATTAATAATAAAGAATCCTGTATTTATAGTTTATGAAAAAGGTCGTCAAAAAGTGATTGAACAGAAGAAGAAAAATGTTCACGCTTATATAATGGGCGAACTTGAGTTATCAGAGCCAATCCCGAAATTTCGCCAAGACCAACACATAAAAATTAATTACAATCCATATACTGATGAATTTTTTTATTTAGGTAATTCTGGAGTTAGACCAGATATAAAATTGACTGAAGTATATTTAAGTAAAGATAATGGAGTTTATATATAATGAACGAGACAACATGGCCTAAACTAATACCTTTTGTATATAAAGCTGAATCAGTTAAGACGGTTCTGTATAGAATTGACGGTTGTTTAAATACTATCTTAGGAGCGTATCTAGGCAAACCAATAGCATTTAAACTTATAAAAGAAATAGAGACAGATATAAATAACTGCATTTCTACAATCTGGTATGAAGAAATTGGTAAGATTCCTGTACATTCGCTTGAAGTTAAAGTTAATATGAACACATCAAAATCGGCAAAAGTTGAATTAGATCTGATCTTCCCTGATTGGTTATTAGAGCTATTTTGCGAGGCCGAAGACTACCATGAAGCTTAGCATTACTGGCTCTAGAGAATTCGGCGAGTTTCAATTAGTTGGTAAAGTTCTAAGTTTAATTCGCAAACACTTGCCAATTGAAGAAGATTTATGGATTATTAGTGGCGCTAAAACTGATGATATTATCTATGATAAAAATCTAGTTGATGCTCACGCTTTAGCTTGGGCTAATAATAATGACGAACCGTTTGTAATGTTTCCTCCAAAATGGAAGCGCGACGGAAAATCCGCCGGAATTAAACGCAACCCAAAGATAGTAGATTCTGGTACTTTCACTATTTCTTTTTGGGATGGCGCTTCTAAAGGAACTAAGAATACTATAGATTATGCAGTTTCGAAAAATAAATATCTAGGAAATGTGTTACCAAATGGCGATTTGGAATTAACTGAACTTGGAAAAGTTATATTTAAAGAATTAGGGATAGAAGCTAAGTAATGAAAAAATCTAGTGATGTTAACGAAGTCTGGCGAATTTTTTGCGAATTATGGTCTAATAACGAAGAGAATAATAACACTTCCGACCTTTGGGATATCGCCAGCGATTATTTCTGGAAGGCAGTTGACGCCGCCAAGGGTAAAGAGGTAGAATTAGAGGAACTAGAGGACGAAGAAGAAAATGAAGATTAATATCCCGCAGGTAAACACTGAGATTGTCTTAACCGAGGATTGGAACTTTAAACTGCTAGAAGAACATCGTAATGCTTCGTTGTGGGATGCTCTAAGATTTAAAGGATCTAGGGGAAACAGTTATTATAGTAGATGGGGTATTGGTGATGTTGCAGAAGTGACCCTTCCCATGGGAACTATTCTTTCGATTGATAGATATGTAATTTCTGGTCACGAAACCGATACTGTTACTTTTAAAATTAGAGAATGCCCGTTGCCGGTATTCCAAAACAGTAAGAAGTGCAAAGCTAGGTTCAGGGTTCGTCTGAGTGAATTAGCTGGTCTTGAATGCGAGCTTCGAAAATCTGCCCCCTTTATTCCATAAATTATCGATACGCGCGCGATGTATATGAAAATTTCATTGGAAAAATTTCGCCAACAAAAACTAGAAAAGAAATAAATGATAGAAGAACTAAATTATATAAAACAAAATAGAGACTTAAGAGAAGATCTTAGGAAGGAAAGAAACAAGACTTTAGAACTTGCTACTTTGATAGTTCAAATAAACGAGAAACTTATCGAAGTTGAGTTCAGTGAAAAGTCAAGAGAAAACCTCCTGGAAGCATATTCAGCAATTAATAAAGCAATTGAATTGCGCTGCAAAAGAGCAATCAACTATGGATACACGTTAGGGCCTGAAGACTTCTTATAGGCAATTGAGAATACGCTTTCAATTGTGTTTATAGTTGGCGTTTATTGATAGCTTCCGGCGGATTTTCGGATCGCCGGAATTTTTGTTTCTATGGCTCTGTATCGTATTCTAGTATGTGGTATGCTGAAAATTTTTTCACAAACCACTTAAAGGCCTCAGTTTGTGGTATAATGAAAACGTTTCTGCATGCAGCCACTACCAATGGGAGCGCCACATGAGTCCGAACAGAGAAAACGCTTGACACAGACGAGGCCACTTTAAAAATAATTAACTCCTGAAATTGCCACATAAAACGCCAGGCAAATATCCTTATCAAAGCATATCTTATCATTGCATGTCTGTAGTAACATATCTTATCTAATGACGATAAATTGCGATAAGAACAATTCCGATATATGTTAGCCAAATATCAATAAGCATAAAACGAAGACAGTAATTATTCTCATTAAAATTTCGCCAACAAAAAACATATCATAAAAATAAAATCGAAAAATTGATTGACTGATTCTTTCTTTGTGTTACTATAGAAGGGTTCCACTCAAACTTATTTGTATAGAGGAATCGAAAGTGGCCGACGAAAAGATTATCAACAAGATCAAGGGCCTGTTCGCCCTCGCTAACGATGCGCGTGGGAATCAGCATCAATCTGAGGCTGCACTTGCTAAGGCTTATGAATTGCTTGCTCGCCACAAGCTTGACAAGAGCGAAGTTGTTGATTTTGTTCGTGCTGACGAGACTTACATTAAGGGCGAAGGTCTGGCATTTGAAGGTCGGGTGCCTACCGAATGGCATTATATTAGCGGGATCATTGAGGAGTTCTTTAATGTTAGCGCTGTTAGGGAATTCCGTTCTGCTAACTACACTAACACCGTCACCAAGACTGGCAAGCACCGAATCAAGGGCAGCGACGGAGTGATTTGGTTCATTGGCAAGGAAAGCGATATCGCTATCGCTAAGGTGATTTACAATCAGCTTTATTTCCAGTACAAGCATCTTTGGAACGAATATCGCTCTAAGTTTTACGCTCCTACGAAGGATAAGCGTAACTATTATCAAGGTCTGTTGGTCGGTATGTTCAATCGCTTGAATGCTGAAAAGAAGAAGATTGAAAATGAGCTTGCACTTGTTATCGTGAAGGACCCCAAGATCGAGGAGGCCAAGCAAGGTATGTTTGAAAACCTTACTACTAAGGCCATTGCCAGCTTTGAAGACAACGAGCGCATTCGCAGTGCCGGATACCGCGATTCCGCAAAGATTCGGCTTAACCAGGCGGTTACGGCTGGCGATAATAGCATCAAGCTTTTGGGAATCAACTAATGATTATTGAACTTAATCCTTGGTATACCAAAGACAGCAATTATGTCAGTGTCGAGCGTTACAGCCCTTTTAGGATTAGGTTGAGACAATAATGGATAAAAAGCGCCGACGAGAATTTCGCGCAAACTTAAGATATAAGATTAAATGCTTCCTTTGCTGGTCCTAATAGAACAGTCGAAGATTTCATTGAAGATAAGGAGATTTTTAAATGTCGAAGGCTAAGGTTCAAGAGAAGTACGGTAACGCTAAGTGCGAGCGCAAGGGCGATTGCTTTTTCGTCTTTACCGAGTCGAAGATTCTGGCTAAGTCTTTTATCAGTGCTGCTCATGCTTGGAAGCTTGCTCTTGTTAATATCACCAAAGAAAAGAAGCTGAGCCGTCGTCAGGAACGCATCGCCTTTAAGATTCTAAATGGTGATTATCAGGTAAAGTCTGCCGAAAATTCGCCCAACATCAAGAACCGAAACGGTATTTAAAATGCGATGTCCGGTTTGTAAAGAGGAAGTTTTAGTTAAAAGCGTCTCAGATGGAAAGATTAAATGGATAGAACTTCATAATATCATATCCAAAACAAAAACTGGCAAAGAAAAAAAGGAAAAGTGTAAGGGTTCAATGCGAATTATTAGGGGATGAATCATTGGCGCTGAGGATTATATAAATGGGCAATAATAGCGAAAACGAATGGGAGCTTGAATATACAGGCTTTACAAGGCAGACTATTGGATATCTTGGAGTTGATGGAATTTTAGAAGGCAGTTCTATTTCTCAAGTTATCGAGACTATTGATAGGCTTAGGTATATTTTCGGTGATAATTTTGAGAAGCTTTATGAACTTCAAAGAAAGTATGATGGCGGGCACAAGCAGTATTTTAAAGAGATTAAAAAAGGCAAGTGTCGTTGCGGTAGTTGTGATGATATCTACGAGTGGTGGATATGCGTTAGTCGCTGAGGCCGCAAATAATTCTGAAATTAGAATTGACAATATAGGCATGTATGTTATACTTGATCATGATGAAAACGTGGTCAAGTATTTAATACTATTTGAGCCGAGGAATTGAAAATGTCTAAGAAACCTAAGAAGTCCTGGAATCTCGGCAAGATTGATCCTAACAAGATCAAAGTCCGGGATATTGTTCATATGCAAGAGATTATCCGAGGAACCGGGGCCGGCTACCACCGATCAAAGAAAGATTGGAATCGCCGTGAATCCAGAAAGCAAGAGAAGGAGGATGATAATGAGTAAACTTTATTATCTTGATATAAACGCGCCTTCAATCGAATGTGTCAAGCCGGCGACTCGCCGACAGGTTATCAATGCTTATGAAAAAGGCGAGATTGATAATTTGATTGTCTTCACTGATATGTCTAAATGTAGGTGGTCCTTTGTTGGGGCGGAATTTCGCCAACCAACAAAGAATGAAATTAAAGAAGCTTATCTTTATAATCTAGAAATGCGTAAAAAGTGGGAGAAGAGACATGGAAGATGCTGATATCTCTGAATGTGTATCCATCGAAATCACATCAGAGGATAAAGACGGTCTTTGTTGGTGTTGTCATCACAATGTAAGCCATAAATACATTTCTAAGTTTAATGCAGTAATTATCGGGCCTGTTGATGAATACAGGTATGAAGGCGGCGAACAGACATATTGGGATACTCATGAAGATCTCGTCGGAAAATTGATTAGAGTGTATGACTCAGCCGGTGGTGATATTCTGGATATGTACGAAGAAAAAATTGAACATGAATTTCAGTGGTTTTATGTTTCTCATGAGTGTCTGAGAATGTTAGAAGAAGGCGAGGCTTTTGAAATTGCTAAAACTTACAATTGATCAAGCGATGGCGTTCATAGAAGAGAAATACGATAAAGTTTTCAGGTTGCTTAAATATGGTCCGGCGCCACATAGACATGACTGTTTTTGTTCTTTATGCAATGAGTATTGGGAAAGATATGCTGAGAAGACTTTATCTCAGGACGGCGATTCCAGTCAAGATAAATAGGAGCGGCCGTGAGGCCGCTTTTTCCATTATCTGCCAGAAAATCGCCAACCGATAACTTAAAGATAATTCATCATTTATGTAAAGAGAAACCTTAGTTTTGCGCTTTAAAAGCGCGCTACCCGAACATGCGTTCGAGTAACCTTTCTTTGAAATGATTTCAAAAAAGGTATTGCAATTAAAAATGGAATGCGGTAATATTAGATTGTTGGAGGTCAAGCGACCACCGCGGTCAGAAGAGGCCCAAAGGGCGAAGGAATCAAGAAATGACTACTCTTACTAACACCACGAATCAGGCTCAGGCTGTTAACAAGACCACCATGCCTGAAACTCAAGCTTATGAAATCCTCAATAAGCTTATCGACGCCATCAAGCCGACTACCGCCTCGGACGGTTACGTTGACGCCACCGTTGGCAACATCACTGATATTGCAAAGGTTTGGGGCGAAATCATGAACACGTACTCGCTTGCTTTCCCGGCGGTTATCGCTGAGGCTCCCGCGAAGAAGAAGCGCAAGTACAAGTTTGTTGCCGGCTCGCAGCAGGGCTGGCCCCAGGGCGTGAAGCGCGATGAATACAACGTCTGGAAGGCGGCTAAGGAGGCCGAGGGCTTCACTGGCGCCCTGAACCCGCACATCTACAAGGCTGAGCGTGATGCTAAGCTTGCTGCCACAACCGATGTTGCCGAGAACGATAACAAGGATGATAATCAGGAACAGAGCCAGGCGCGCGAAAACGCTCCTACGTCTAATCCTGACGATTCTGATAAGTCTAACAAGACCACTGAAGATAGTAACGAATTGGTTGGCGCCGTCACTGGTAGCGGTAAGGGTAGCAAGGGCGTTAAGAAGTAACGACTTGTATCCTTTAATCCTGGGGGCTTCGGCCCCCAGGAGCTGACTCAAGAAATCTTTTCCAAGATACTTTACAAATCGCCATTATACCTGGTATCATGTAATAGTAATTAGTTCAGATAGGAGAACAGAAAATGCATAATGAAGTTCGCAGCTACGGCAATATCAACCATGCCTCCAACTTTGAAGAGGTTAAGGTCGATATCGGAAACAATGAATACGTCAATAAGCCGGTGCCAATCTTCAGTAATAAGAACGATGATACAAAGACTACTCTGTATTCGATTCGCTTCCATATGAAGTCCGGTAAGAGCCGCGACATGTTTGTGGACGAATTCAAGGGCGATACGGATATTCGCAACGATCTCAATTCCGTTCAGTCAATCATGAAGTCTATTGAAAAGCATCTTCGTGAATATGAGTGCTGGCAGTCGTGGAACGATATCATCCCCGAACAGAACTTCTTCGTTTACGATCGCGCGATTGAATATATCGAGGTTGTGACTCGATAGGCTGTGAGCGTCTAGATCGCCCCTGGCAACAGGGGCTTTTTATTTGAATGGATGATAAAAATGAGCAAATATCAAGTTGGCGAGCATGGTGAATTGTTCAAGAAATTTACAATTAGAATCGTTAATCCTTATGCTTCATTTGAAGAGGACACTTATCATTATCTAAACGGCAAAAAGATAATGGTTTCAATTACCAATACCATTGCGAATACTGATTGCGAATTTATTATCGATGGCAGAAGCTTCCTTGGACAAAGGCCGGATAGAGGGAGTATCATCATTCTTCAAGAACTTAACAATCCCCTAAATAAGATTCATTGTGAGGTATTCTAATGAAAAAGCATCCAATTGATGGACTTAGGTGTTGCGACTATTGTATTAGTTCAGTTTCACCAGTGTTGATTCGGCCTACGCCAATCGAATTAAGGATTGATGCCCAGGGGGCGGCTGTGTGTAGCGCTTGCGGTGGTGACGATTGGGCCAGCTTTCCGAAGACCCCCAACCCGCCAATTTTCGGCAAAGACAAGAAAATTTTTAAGATTCAGTGAATTTTCGCCGAACAATATCAAGAAAATATCTAATCTTAACATTAATTTACTTAACAATCCCTAACAATTTTTTCTTTGCATGGGGCTTGCATTAACCAACGAAGTGCGGTAATATATAAGAGTCAGGAGCGAAGAGCGCCGACGAAAACAAAAACTAAATAAATTATGGAGGACCAAGTATATGCGATAGATGATTGATTAGTATCAAAAACGGGAAACATAGAGGCCATTTAGCTCAGATGGTAAGAGCATTCGACTTAGGGAAAAAATATGAGTGCCTTTGGGGAAACCCTTAGAGTAGAACGCTTCAAATTCGGGGAAACCTACGTGATGAAACACTTGGCAATCCCGAGCCAAGCCTGAGAAATCAGGAAGGTGTAGAGACTAGACGGAGCGGACCTAAAGCGCAAGCTATGGTCAAGGGATAGTCCAGCGCACAAACCCAGCAATGGGGCGGCTAAAGCCGAAGTGTGATGATAATCGAAAGGTGCCGGGTTCAAGCCCCGGAATGGCCATGGGGAGAGGGTTTCGGCCCTCTCCCACTTTTATTTGTATTTGATGTTGTTTCTCTTACAATGTCTTCTAACTGAATTATCGGAAACCCCTAACTTTCTACCAATTTCAATAATACTCATAGATGAAATCATTTCCATGATAACTTCATTACTGGGCCAAATTATTTTAAACGCCCTATCTCGCTTAAGCATGGAAATTCCTTCTATTTTAAATTTTCTGATAACTGACTCTTGACTTATTTTCAACTTATCAGCAATCTCTGAACAACTCATTTCGGCTCCCATTTTCTTTAGAACTTCAGTGTCAGGCCAATTTAAATCGTTAACTTTAGATCTAGCTCTATTCCTCAATTTTTCACTCAATACTGATTTTTCCTCATTATGTGTTTCCCTGTGGCAGTTTGCACACAAAAGAGCGCATTTATCTAGTTCTGATTTTATAGTTTCCCATGAATGATTTTGACCAAACAATCTTGACGGTTCATAGTCTTTTTCATTTGGGTCTAGGTGATGAAAATCAAAAGCCGCTAAACATTTATCGTATCCACATTTTTCGCATTTTCCGCCTTTGTATTCTACAGCTTTTTTCTTTCTGTCTTTTTGACCATCTGTAGATATTTCAGAAAGGCAGCTTTTGCAATAAGAACAAAATCCTTCGCCCTTATGTTTTTTATAGTATCCAGTTTCCAATTCTTTTACAATTCCGCATCTGCCGCAAATTTTATGAGTATTTTTATCATAACCGTATTTCAGGGCATTTTCTACAAGCCTCATATCTCTAGAGCCAACAGGAAGACATTCAAGACAAAATTTTCTTTTATATAAATTTTTAACTTTAATATCTTCAAGGGGCTTTATTTCTTTACCACACGGACAAACCCTCATACAACCTCTTATAAGAATAAATTTTAACTCATTACGATATTTATTTTAGACTAGCGCGCGAAAAATAAAGCTTGCGAACGCCGAAATTACGTGCTATGATTGAGTTTGAGAGGTGTTTGTATGGAAATCTCGTATACTTATCGCTTTATGCTCGGCTTTAAAATCTACTGCACTAAGTTTACAATGGACAAGGGTAGATATAATGGCAGGTTCATTGTAACTTGGCCGATGTTTACTTATCATGGTTTCGATCCAACAATCTCGCGCTCGCATAAGGATGGGCGATGTAGGCTTATGAATCGTCCTGGCTGGCGCGGCTCAGATCTGGATTTGCTGAGGAGATTGGAAAAACAGGGTAAGAAGGCAGAGTGCGACGTACTGTATAAGAGAATGGAAGCTAGTTCTAGGCAGGTTCTGAAATGAACAAGCGTAAATCTAAGAAAGAATTTATCTGTGTTCCTAGTATTGAATACGGCTCATTCGGGGTAAAGAAGGAGGCTCGTTGATAATGTATACCGAAGGTGATATGCATAAGGCGTTCAACCTCGGCCAAGAATATAGCAATGCTTATTATTCTAATGGCGATATAAATTACCTAAAGAGGGATCATATTGATAACCAATTCAGAGAATTGGTTGAATTGCGTAAGAACCAAGCCAAAGAAGAGTGATGACGTTGGAACTTCGGGAATATACGTTAGTGAAGACGAATTAAGAGACTTTTATCGGGTTTTACAAAATAGATTTGATGGGTACGATATCAATGACTAATCTAGAATTGGCAATTTCCTTCCGGGATAAGTTCGCAAGCATTCCCGATGATGCTGCGGACCCGTATTCATATCTAGACCATGGAATCTTGAAGTTGCACCGAAGGGCGGCAGATTGTTTCGTGGGTAATAGAAGCTATTACGAGGCCCATGCTGAGGACTTCATCGCCAGGGACTGGGTTCCTACCTTGCTCATTCCTGGTAGTGAATATCTCCACAAGAACATTTATCTTCCAGCCCCGGAATCGGAATGGGGTCAGCTTCGGACTCTAGTTTGTAGTTTCGATACAAACCCTACCGATATCACCGAAGATAAAAAGAAAAAGAATAAAATGTGGTCCGGGGCTACAGCAATGGAACGCTGGCGTAGCTTTATTGACAACATCATCAATGTGCTGGAAAATCCGCCCGAAACTAACCAAGAAAAGAAATCAGTAACTTTTACCTTTGCAGTTAAGGGATTTTAATCGAGAAAGTGAAATGTTTGGTGACTGTTAATGGATAAAGAGCTTAAAGAAATGGCCGCCGAGGCCCGGAAAAATTCGCCAGAACTAATTAATCATGTCAGGGCTGATGATGCAATGAAAGAAATTCTAGATCTTTTACTAGGGGAGTCCACTAAGATTGAATATTGGTGGTATGATGAACTCAACGAATTTCGCCGAAAAGAATTCATGGCCAAAATTAGAGATATTATTCTAGAGGCTATTGAATAATGTTCTATTCTGCCTTTATCAATGTAAGAAATTCTGAGGAATTTAAATTGATAACTTCCCGTGGAGTTGATATCAAGTTTAGTGGTGTTGGGCCATGTGAAGTAATGACCATTAATGAAAATATGATCATTGATATTACTGCTTTGAATGCTGGCATATGGGAAGCTTTTAAGCGTGGATATATGACCTGTTTAGGGGAAAAGTAATGTGCGAATCTGAAAGTGGATTCCATCATCTTGACGAATATATTAAAGATATCCAAGAAATAAATAGTCGTAGCAGATTTGACTGGACTGAAGATTCTATAAGAGTTTATAGTCAAGGCGAAGGCCGAGAAAGACTTGAATATCGCCGACTTGCTAAAAAACTAATTGAAAAATCCAAAGAAGAAGAGTTTGTAGCGGATAGAATCAGTTTTGCTATTTTCAAAAATTGGGAATTAGATATATGGGAATTTAGAGAAGTTGACATGTTTGCCAACATAGACGAAGTTAAAGATAAACAAGAATTATGGCACTGTCATTTTCTAGTTTTTAATGGCGAAATTATCAAGGACCGATACGGGATAATGGGAGACTCGAAATAATGATTAAAGAGGTGAAAATGGACCAATATCTTAAGAGCCTGCACGTTTCTAATTGTGTTATCGAATTCAAAAAGCAAATTTTTGAAGATGGTTATGCCATGCCTGGAATGCTTGCCAGGGTGGTTAAAGTCACTAATGACGACGACAACCTGTATCGTATTTATGTTAACTATAGTGAATTCGAAGAACATAACAAAGCCTACGAAGAGGCCAATTATTATGATGATAAAATGAATCCGTGCCTAACTGCTCGTGGAGCTGGATGGTACAATATCGAGGAGTTTTATTATCTTGATAAGGAAGGAATGAATTATCGAGATTATTTTATTCCTGTAGATTCTGATTCTCTTATCTTCAAGTTTGAGCAAAGGGAAAATAAGGATCAATCTTATATCGAATGGCTTGAGGAACGCGCAAAATGGTGGTATAAACTCAATGAGTCTAGCGGCCTCCCTACGGAAAAGTTTTAATATGAATAAAGAGGATTTGGAAAAGCTGAACAGCTTTCTTAGCAATATGGTCGTTCCGCCTCTTAGAAGGGAATTGACCAGGACCAATCTATTATGGCTTGCTCGGAATTTGGCTATTTACAATTCCGAGGCTAAGAATTTTCAAGAAGCCATGACATTGATAAAGTCTCTGTTGAAGAAATAGGTGTAAAAATGTCTAAGGCCGGTATGTATTGTCATCTTCTAGATATCGATGGTAAGGGAAAACAGTTTAAAATTATAAAGCGTTTTAATGATGGCGATCGTGCCATCTTGAATCTTTATCATGAGCAGAATTCTCCAGATTTTCTTCTACAGGCGTATGGCTATGTTGGATTCTGTGCCGGCAAGATCGGTGATATCGTAGAGGGCCGATATGCCCCCCATTATTGGGGTTCTAAGAAGTTCCAAGAGAAATATCCTGATGGGCGATATTCCAAGAATCTTCGCATCAAGGCGTATGTGTTGCAGTAAACAACTAAACAATCCTTTACATTAAATCATCAAATACCACTTGTTTCATCAAGTCGGAAGTGGTATAGTAATAGAGTCAAGCCCTCGTATACCCTCTGCCTTCTAAGCAGTCGAAAGGTTAATTGGACCATGCGCGTTCGAGTCGCGCCGGGGGCGCTATATTCCAAGAGGCTATCGCATGTCAGATTTAGACAACAAAATCTTTAACATTGAAGATGATCAATTTACTGCTTATAAGAGTTATTGGCACGCGATGGAAGATCCAGATGCCGATATCATGGTCCTTAAATGCGAATTGAATCGTTGCCTGGCTCTTGATGATATCCACGCGAAAAATTTGCGGAAAACCACCCTAGAGGAACTTATTAAGTCCCTTTAATGGCGTTTATTGTGTAGATACGGAACTGTATTAATATGACTAATACTGAACTTATCTTCGAAGTTATCAAGATTTTCTTCTTGCTTGGGATCATGTGGAATTTGGTAGATATCAATAATGGTATCTATATACTTAATCAAAAGAATAATCGTGATTAATTTTGATGATTATTTCGGCGAAAATTTCTATAAATGGGTAATAGCAGGAATGTCCATGTGCTGGCTGTTTGCTCTTATCCTCTTGCTGATTTATGGAGTCTAGATATGAACACTAATCTTGCTGGGGTAAACACTATTGCCGATTCGTTGGTGTTTATCGCTATACTAGTATTCGTTTATTTTATCCTTCGATTGATGATTAAGGAGACTTAAGTATGAACTCGGGAGAAATTCTCTCCATGCGTGACCAAATCGTCAGCGCGATCAACACGGCCGAGGAAGAACGACGGCGCGCGGCTGCTGGTAATGCTGACTTCGCCCATTGTAAGGCGGTCGGAAAATTGGAGGCGTACCGTGAGATACTAGATCTTGTAGGGGCCACCCCTCACGCCGATGAACCAGGCCTCCGAGCCTGAGAAGGAGTACTAATGCTCAGCCCTGACAACCAGCAACTCATCGTGGATTCCGCGACCTTCCACATCGACCAGGCGGCGCGCATGTTCCGCGAGCTGGTCACCTCGCCGGCAGTCCGCTACCGGCCCACGCTCAGTATGGATGGCGACCAGTGGTGCGCGCTCTACGGCGCGAACCTGCAAGACGGGGTGGCCGGCTTCGGCAAGAGCCCCGAGCAGGCCATAATCGCCTTCGACAAGGCGTGGAGCGAGCCCGTCTCACGCCGATGGAACAGGCCGCCGAGCGCGGCCGAGAAGGAGTAACCCGATGAAGTTAGAATTAGAAATTGATCGCATCGAGCGAGAGGTTGCGGCGGGGCTGTTCGACGGCGGGGCGATCAGCGCGAACGACGCCCCAGCGATTATCCACACGGTCAAGCGCCTGGCCTGGCTTCTTGAAAACGCGCCCGCCAGCGCCTGCGTCTGCCACATCGACGGGCCGGACGGCATCACGTGTTGGCGTTGCGAAGTGGACGAGGCCCTAGGGCTCTGGCCAAGCTGATGGCTAAGCGCATCGTCATCGATCTGCCCATCTTCGCGAACCACGTTTCTGCGAACCACCTTCACCTGCTTCTTATCTCGGGTGGCGGTGTCCAAATATGCTATGAGGTGCTTTACGCCGACGGCGACGCCGGTGGTAACGCCATCCATGTGCCACCCGGTTCAATCGACGCCTTGATTGCTGGTTTACAGAGCTTCGAAGCTCAGGTGTCTCCTGCACAGTCAGAATGAGAAATACTAATGAATACTTTAATTGTAATCGGATATAGGGAGGGCCAAGCAGATGGATAACAGCCCTATCGTGATCCATAGCACCAAGAACTGGATGGTCGCGGCGGTCGTCGGCAAGGACGACTACCGGCTGGGTGCCTATATCGAACGCCTCGATAAGCGGAGCATGTGGCGTATCTCGGACGGAGAGGACCTGTCCGCGACGTTCGATGAGTTGCGAGAGTTGCATGACCTCCTCGGCCGTGTGCTGGCCGGCGAGCCCGGAGAGCCGTTCCCGCATCGTGCGAAGGAAGGGGCAAGCGGTGCCAGTCTTTAAGATTAGCCGCACCGTCGAGTACACCGCGCTCATCGAGGCGCCCACCGAGGACGTAGCGGTCGCCTGGGCTAAGACCTGGGGGTCGGGTGACTGGGGCTATGAAGATGAGGAGGTTTTCGGCATGGGGCCGTCCAGCGAGAGGCCTGAAGGACCACGAGCACGACTTCGACGACGAGGACACGGGCGGCTGCATCTACTGCGACGCGCTCCCACCTGCTCAGAAGGACCAAGCCGATGGTTAGCCCGTGCCAGTTCTGCCTGATGCTGCCGGCGACGGGCCACCTGTCCTGCTGTCATAGCGTCGAGGTGCGAGCCGAGAGGTTGAGCGCCTGGGCGCCCAGGTCGAGCACCGCGAACGCCAGATCGAGGCGATCCTGCGCGAATTGGGCAGCGAAGCCGAATGGACTAGCGCGTGCGACGCGGCGTTCGTCGTCGGCCCCCTTCCACGGATGGAAGAATTAACCGAGCGATTGAGAGAGGAATGATAACGATAATGTCAATTTGTGATAACTTGAGCCATGAGCGTTACGCAAAGATTCTTTACAATGCTTACGGCGACGAATCCGGCTGGAAGAACTATAATGGTGGTAGAATGCCTACATGGGAAGAGCTACCTAAGGAGCCTGATATTCGTGGTCGCTGGAATGCCGCCGCCAAGGCTTTGGTTGGCGAATTAGAACAAGACGATCTTATGATTGATAATCTCATGATTAAAATCGGAAACTGGGAATATGCAAGTTAATGAGAAATTCGCCCAAATTCAACACATTGAACATGCAATCAAAACTATAGTCTCTCTTTTGCCTATCGAAAGTAAATGGGGTGTACCAAATTATGGTAACTACACATTTTCTTTGCGCCCTTACTCTGACGCTGATTATTATAGCGAAGACTTCGTAAATGAATCTGACGTACCTCCGCACTTCATTTATCATAAGACTGGATTCAATATCAGTTGGTATAAGCATCCTGGGCGTGGCCTAACTTGGACGCCTGTTACTATTGCAGAATTGCGTAGGATTGTGATAGAATGTCTGGTAAGTGTAAGTTAGAACTAAAAATGTCTGATAACTTTAATGCCTGTTGTGGTAAACTGTCTGGATAGTCGTGGCGAAATTTTCGCCAGAAAGAATAAGGAGAATTAAAATGTCAGAACCGGAAACTATTATGATTAATAACATCAAGTATATCCGTGAGGATAGCGTGCAAAAGCCTATCTCTGGTAATCGCCATGTTATCGTACTTGATCGTGGTTGGATTTTTGCTGGAGATGTTGTAATCGAGAACGGAACTTTGACGGCCACGAACGTTGTTAACGTAGTCCGCTGGAGTTCTATTGGCTTCAACGGAATGATTTCTAATCCAAATTCTGATAACGTTAAAATCGATAAGAGTGATAACCCTCTTGTGTGTCCAATGGCCTCCGTGTTGTTTATGATTCCGGTTAGGTCGGATTGGGGTCTTTTCTAATGCTTTATCCTATTGGTTATGGCGATGGCAATGGCAATGGCGATGGTTATGGTTATGACTTTGGCGACTGCAATGGCAATGGTTATGGCTTTGGCAATGGTTATGGTACAATTTCAATAATTAATAGGAGGGTTTAAAAATGGCTAAGGAAACTACTACTGCCCCAGTCAATACTAAGAAGAGCGATACTAAGATTATCTCTCACAACTGCCAGAATGCTTTCATGGACGAGCGATATGGATCTTACATGCGCGTAGCAAATCTCTCGGCGAAGGGATGGCGTTGTTGTGCCTGTGGTGGTATCAAGGGATTTTAGACAAAGGAAAGAAGATAATGTTTATCAAGTCCGCACCTTTGAGCGGATATCAATGATTCTGCTCATGCAAAAGAGGTATCGATAAATGACCACTGTAAAGCAGCTAATTGAAGTTCTTGAGCGCTTGCGGGTTGATTATGGTAATCTGCCCGTTAGTATGCAGATTGAAGGCGAATTGATTCAAATTAATGAAACTGTATTTTGTGATAATGTCGCCGATAAGTGGATTGAGATTAGATGAAACTCCATCCAATTCGTAAGATTGTTCTTGCAACTATAGATGATAAAACACATCTACAGCTTGATTGCGGCCACCGGAAAGCCGCCGCAAATAACTATAATCCAGAAAAAATGAAACACTCTATTTGCTTTGATTGTCCTCCCCTAAGTGATAATTGGGTGGGTTTTGGAAGAGCTTCATGGGGATATGAATGGACATGCAAGTGTGGTGTTGGTCATTACGATTACAGGCTAATGGATAAAGAGGGCGACACTACAACGCATGGTTGTTGTCCTCTTGGATGTTGCGCGCGGGATGACGCCCCATGGAAGGTATAGGTATGACTACGCCAAACAAAGAAAGAATTGAGCTGTTTTGTAAAGCCCTGGAATCTGGTGAATATACTCAAACACATAATTATCTTCATGATAAAAACGGCTTCTGCTGTTTGGGGGTAGCAACCGATATCTTTCATAAGCAAACCGGATTTGGCGAATGGAAATTTATTGAATCTACAGGCTTCTATGAATTTAAATTTGAAGAAGAAGGAATGGTAATTACAGAGTCTACTGGTATGTCAAAAGTGATTGGTAACTGGTATGGCTTTGATAATAATGTAGATGAATATTTTACGGATCTGCTAATGAGAGACGAAAATGGCGAATTAGTTTATGCAACATACCTTAATGACTGCGACAAGCTTGACTTCAATCAAATTTCAACTATTATTCGCCAAAATTTTATAAAGGAACAAGAAAATGTCAGCTAATCAAGAACGTAAAAAGCTTCTAGCTGTCGGGGCAGCTTTCATAGTTATGATGTGCGCCCCTATGATCATCATTCATTATTTCAGTGATAAAAAGCCTCAGGTTCAATTCGATAAGCATGTTCGCGGGAAGGTTTATCTTCCTGTATTGACTGCAAAGAATAAGATTGAGCAAGTTGAATTGGGGGTATTTGTTGGCGAAATTTCCAAGGATCAGAAAACGGGTTTGACCACGTGGACCGATGATATCGGCAATAAGAAGCTGACTTACGCCAACCCTATTTTCGAACCTCAGAAACAGATAAAGACGGTTAAAAAGTGAAACATTAATTCATTTACAAGATAACTGTAGATGACATGGATGATAGAATTCCATATGTTGGTCGGGCAGCGACCGAACATTTTCTAGAGACTTTTTACATAAACATGATATTGAGCTTGATGATCTTACTGAGAAATATCCAGGGTTAATTATCTAGATCGCGCACTTGCTGAGCTTGAAAAATCGGCCAGGAAATCGCCAAACAAAATTCAACAGATATCCAATAGGAGCAATGGACCCTCTATAGTTGTTACAATCATTAACAATTTTCTTTTGAAAAGATCGATTTAGGGGCTAGACAATCCTAACGAGATCGCATATACTTAAAGAGTCAAAGGGAACGGGCCAAATTACCTGAGACAAGTCCAAAGAGCGAAAACACTAACGACTGAGGTTGCCGGTTCAAATACGGTCGGCCGTTAGGGGTTCTAGTTCTGAGGATAAAAGAAACAAAGTCAAGTGGTTTGCGCTAGGATTGGAAACCCTGGCAACATCGGCGGGAATGACGGCGCCTGAAAAACCGTTCTTGAGGTTATGCCTCATGATTATGCCGGTCGATGGCAAATAAGGCGATTGCAAGCGCCAAATCCGAAAGTCCAATCGGAGCCACTTGTATTTTGTTTCTAGAAACAGAAACTTGTCTGAACTACAGACAAGCCTTCTTTTAAAAGGTAAAACGAATTAACACAAGCCGAGGTGGCGTAATGGCAGCCGCGTCCGACTCTATTTGGTCCTTTGTTTCACAATTACTGAAGGACTAAAGCTGGGCCACATCATATGAAAATATGGTGATGGATTCTTCCAAATTCGGGGAAACCTAAACGAGAATTGATCACTCTCGCACGGCAATCCCGAGCGAAGCCCGAGAAATCGGGAACGTGTAGAGACTAGACGGAAGATACCTAAGTCCAGAAATGGATATGGTAAAGGGATAGTCCAGGATTCTAGCCCAACCGTGAAACGTGGGGTGACGAAAGTCACAAGAATTAGCAAAATCGGATCCCGAAAGGGGTACGGGTTCAAGTCCCGTCCTCGGTACTCAAGCCCGCTCATAGAGCGGGCTTTTGTTTGCTGTTAATTATTTTAATATTTATAAAAAGGAATTATGAAAGTATACGGACCTTATTTTAATCATGAAGGTAGACAGCACGTTATCATAATATATGAAGATGGAAGTAGAAAAACTAAACCATATCCAAGATATATTGTAGAGAAATATATCAATCGAGAATTGGAAAGACATTTAGAAATAGACCATATAGACGGAAATTTTTTAAATAATGAATTATCAAATTTAAGAATTGTCGATAAAAAACAGCATTTAAACGATGATTCTATAAGGGTCGAAAAAATTGAAATAACTTGTTTATGGTGCGGCATAAAAGCACTAAAAGATGCGAAGGATTTAAAGCACAACCAAAAAGCTGGTAAAGATGGTCCATTCTGCGGACGGTCATGTGGCGCTAAATACGGCAGAGAGAAACAGTTAGGTCGCCTGGAATCATGGGGTAATGACTACGTAGATAATAGAGAATATTATACCCTTAAAGAAGCTATGGATATTAAAAGTAATCTAGATGATTATAGACTTAATTAAAATTTAATATTTTCTGGCGATTTTTTCCTTGTTTGTGACAATCTTATATGGTATGATTTATTTGCTATCCTATGGAGAGTTGATATGCTGAACGAAATTGAAATTAATAATGGTGGCGGTCCATACTATTCCAATTCTTTTATTACTGGCGATAGAATGATTGAACTTATCAAGGAATTCGCCGCAAAGAACAACAAAGACCTTGGGGATGTTGTTATCGAGTTCGATGCTCGTGGATTTGGCGATTGTTATGGTTGCGGCATTATCAAGCTTTGGAAAAGCTAATGAATTTTCGTCCTTATGAACGCCAGCATGATTGCCTTATGGAAATTGCGGCGGTGTTGTATAAATACGATGCACATCTAACAACTGAGGGCGGAACGCCACTTAGCATTCACTGTCATGGTGTGGGCCTTTATCTAAAAGAAAATCCAGCAACTGGATACGACGCAGAATCTTTCAAGTCCAGAGCTAAGAGCATTTAGGAGAATGTAAGATGAATGACCGTTGGATTAAACCGGTTAGGGAATGCACCAATGAAGAGCTTAATGAGTGGTCGGAATGGTATGCTGGCCATGCAATTCGTTCGTTGTCTTGTTGTTTCAATGGTATGTCTGAAAAGGCTTGGTTGCGCGCGCAAGAGCTAGCGCGGGAGATTTACGCCAGGCAACTTGAATCTGAAATTGCATGGTATCGAAATAATGGATATCCTGGACTCCCTTATCCGCTTGAAGATCTTATCTCCCATCTTCAAAATCGAGTCGATGTAGTTAGGAATGGTACAAAAGATAAAAATATTCTTCCCTCGGCTTAGCTGGGGGAATTTTTTGTTTGTATTTTTGGCGGAAATTCCGGCAAAACCATTGAACTAAGATTCTTTCTTTGCTATACTTAAATAGTAAGGAACCAGGGAGACTGATGATGCTTATCCATAATTCCAAGCATGAGATTGACAAGTGGCTTCGTGATAATGGAGCCATTCCCGATGATGAATACGATGATATCAACAGTTCCAACTGGGGCGGATATTATGAAATCGGCAACTTCTACGTTCGTGTGTTGATGCAAGCTGGTCAAATTCAATTTGGCAATAAGGATGGCTGGGATAAGTGGGGAAATAGCGTAAACTTCACGCTCGATCATCTTCCTCATGATTTCTATGAGCTTGAGCAGGCACTAGTTTATGCAATCCTGAATGGTTATACCAGCCAAGTTCTGTGGTTCAGAGAGCGTTACGATCTCGGCCCGATCATTCGTCAATATAAGCGGGCAATCTACCTTGAACGTAAGATTGATAAGAACTTCCGGTATGAGCTTCCTAAGACTGGTCTAGAAAAGAAAAAGTTTAATCATAAGCATCGGATTAAGGCAGCCCGCGCTTGCAAGCGTCAGGAGGGATAATTATATGCGATATCTCGGCAATGCGCTAATGACTGCTCGCGGCAATCCGCTTTGGCAGAGAAAGAAAAAGAAGCGATCTTAATGGTTGCTTTGTGGCAAAATTTTTGCTATAGTGGTCTTGTCAGGAGATCGCAAGGCGAAAGCAAGTCCTTTTCTAGAAGGGGCTAAGCGGGGACGATTCTAGAAAATCATCCACGGCGGTGAGAATCCGCCATCCTGATATGGAGAATTGGGCGAGTCTGGTTGATGCCGCCTCTTTGCTAAAGAGGTTGCCTGAATAGGGCACGGGGGTTCAAATCCCTCATTCTCCGCTTTTGTTTTTATTATTAAGTTGATAATTTGTAGGTATTTTGGAATACGGCGGCAAAATTACCCATTTGAGAATAACTGATTATGGCTGCAAATGTTTATTGGGTTTGCTGTATGAAGCCGCATTGCGATACAGCGCCTATTAAAGTTAAGCGTACCGTCAATCCTGGTCGATATCTTCCTAGTGGTTGGCGGTCGCTTCGTTGCGGGTGTAACAATCCAACTTGTATGCTTTACTTGTGTCATAAGCACTCTATTAAGGGTGTTGGTCGCTCGTGGACACCATCTCCAAATCGACACGTCAGGAATACTTGATAATGACTTGGCATATTGAGAAATTTGAACGCCGACAAGGTTATTGGTTTATGGCTGTTGGTCCGATAAAGGGTGCCTGTTGGACTCTTCCAACAGATGGTACGGGAAATCATTTTTGGCCTGTAACTATCAGAAAGCGATAATTGCAAAAATGTATGACAATTATGATTATTCAGATATTGCTTCAGCGGTAGAAAAATATCTAAAGCTAAGAGAATTAGAATTAAAAGTTCTTTCTTTGTCTATTTGTTGGAATAGAATTAATGCCGCAGATAATTCAATTGACTGCATTACTGAGGCAAGTCAGGATTTAAGCGCTGCTGTCAGTGAATATATGTCTTATCTAGAAGAAATTCAAGGAAATTGAAGTGTCTGGCATTAGTCGCCTACCTAAGAAAACTTGCGAAATTATCGGTTGTAATGAAATCGGTGATTGGCATCATATCCTTCCCACTCATTTAGGTGGTACAGATAGGAAGGTTAATCTTGCTCCGCTGTGCAGAATGCATCATGATCTAGTTCATAAAATCTATGATATAGCTTATAAAGAATTGCCAGAATATGAGTTATGGGGAAATGCGAACATCAAATACGACATAACGTGCGGAAGATATGGAGCAATGCGTGATCATTTTCTTGATAATGCAAAAGCTTATAATGCTCTACTTAAAAAGCATATTAAAAGCGGATACAAAGAGGAAGATTTCAATCTTGAATTTTACAAAGAAGAAATTGAGAGGTTGAAGAAGCATCGTGACATTTTAAAGTCTGAGTTTGCTTTGGCGAAAAAACGCCTAAACCATCATCAGATATACGATTCATGTTTGATGATATTGAATGTAAAATGTTTTGTAAATGTCTAAGGCTAAATTCTTTCTATGTATAACCTTAGATCATAATTATTCTGGGAGATAATAAAATGACTACAACTTACGATGTCAACCACTACATTGAAAAGTTCAAGGCAATTCCAGATGATAAGTGGTATGATGGTGGTGATTATTTCAATCCCAAAAATAATGATTGCCGCTGCGCTCTTGGCTGGCTTTTAGAAAGAGATGAAAAAACTGGAGGCTGGACCGACGGCGGATATTTGAGTGAATTTCATCAACTAAATGTCATTTTCGCAAATAACGGCATGAACGTTCACTTTATCAACGACGGTAAGAACAAGCGGTACAATCAAGACCATCCGAAGAGGCGAATTCTTGCTGCATTGAATGATATTAAGAAGGTTCAAAATGCATAATTTCAGTACCGCAATAAATCAATAAATTAGCTTGTAATAATTCTCTTTTGTAGTACAATCTCAACTAGGAGGAATTCATGCTGGAACTTACTATTATTATCCAGGCAGAAACTGAAGAAGGTCTTACTGAAGCTTTTGATAAGGCTCGGTACTATAATGACTTGGGTATTAATTATCTTGAAGCTAAGGATGAAGGCAATCGCCAGTACATCCAAATGAAGATGACTTGCGGCGTACCTAATATGCCTGAGCAGCCCACCCGTTTTGAGTATGAATCAAAGGAAGATTGCCGAGACAAGGGTTATATCTGCGATTGCGGATCGGTCAAGGAAGATGGATCCCATTGGGGCTGTAAGATCTGCCTAGAAATGGGTCTGGAATGGCATAATAAGCATTCTAATAAGGTGAGGACTTATTAATGAACCGTCTTACGAATTACGATAATGGCATTCGCCATCTTGGCGATCTGAGTAAGAGACTTATCATTGATTCACTTCCCGATGCCTCACTGGAAATTTCGGGCGAAAATTATCACGTTCTAATTGATGGCGAGAAATTCAAGGAAGCTAGCACTATCGCTGATGCTTGGAACTTTGCCGCCAGAGAGTTAATGGATCATAATGAGATAATGGCAACCAACCAAGAAATTTTTCATTTTAATGGAATGTATAAGGCTTATTATGGAAAGTAGGTTTTATATAGATATGCTATTCTTGGCGGTGTAACGCACCCTGATTGGAAGGTCAAGGTTGTGATTGGTTTTAATTATGAACATTAACCCGTGTGTGAACGACTGCCATTAAGTAAGAAAGCGAAGATATGGGCATTGGCATTAATCAAATTCAAGATCTACAACCTGAGATTATCAGGTGGATGAACGACCATTACAAATCTTACGAAAACTCCGATGACTTAGCTATTGATGCTGGCGAGGTTTTCGGGGTAGAATCATGGCTGGATGACCCCAATCATGAGATCTACAAATGGGCAGAGGATTTTATCTGTGATTGATGCTGGCGAAGTTATCTCCTGGATGCGAGATAATTATGAATTGTATCCAAACGCCAAAGAATTGGCTGAATCTGTATTTATTGAGTTTAAAGTATCTAATTATGCAGATCGTAGCAGCATCCGCAGTTGGGCGGAAGATTTCAAGGGACGATGATAATGTCATCAAAGAATAAAGTTGATAAGAACCGTCAATTTTACGAGGCGATGTATAATCTCCATAATAATTTTGCGCGAAATATCGACACAGAAATCTTCATGCTCACTCAGGAAAGGGATCGGAATGAAAGACTCGCAGCAGAGTGGAAGCAACAACTTGACCAACACCAGCGACTTACCGAGCAAGCCTAAGTCCAAGAAGAAGCCAAGCATTAGCGAAATGCTTGAAAATTCCAGGAAGTTTAATTTCACTCAGACTAGCGATATCGGATTGAAATAATGAATGAGCGAGTCTTAGACGAAGCCAGGTGTCGATATTGCGGCTTCTGGCATGTTATCAAAGCCAGGCTTTGTTGTCCTGCGGCGACGAAAATCGCCGAAAAAGAACTAAAAGAAGAATTTGAAAAGAGAGTCGATATGATCTTTCAAGGCCAACGACATGTCAATATCGGCTTCGAGCTATAAAGGAATTAATCGATAATGCCGCATCCTTTTCAAGTGGAATATGAAAACTGGAAGAATCATGAAAGTAGCTATGACTCCAATTCAGAATTTGAATTTAGTAATGAATGGCATGACCGCCTTGATTACGTAACTGAACTTATCGCTGACGCTCAAGGTAGAGAGTACGACGATTATATCTTTTACTTTAGCGGTGATATCATCAACATTGTCTTCCATGGTCAGAAAATTATTGAATTTCACGTATCTGTAATGTGGTCAGATCATAAGTTGAACACTTATCTGAAGGATTAAAATGGACTATCTAAATTCTCTTGTCTCACAAATTGACGATGAAACTGGCGATGACGAACCAAGCATATACAAACCATGCTATGATGTAGACGAGATCAAAGAACGTGCAAAGGCTGGCTATGCTAACCCAGAAGACGTTCTTTATCTAATCGAGTTGTTTGATAAGTATATGTGGGGTCAAGAATAATGAATATTTTTGTTCTAGATAGGGACCCAGTTAAGGCAGCAAGATACAACTGTAATCGCCATTGTGTAAAAATGGTGGTTGAAATTGCTCAGATGCTTTCAACTGCAAGAATCTTGAATGGGCTAAACGCTCCATATCGGAAAACTCATGAAAATCATCCAATGTCGAAATGGGTACGCACAAGCAGGGAAAATTACGACTGGGCTCACAAACACATGTCAGCGCTGCTTGATGAATACGAGCGGCGTTATCATCGTGTACATTTGGTAAGAACCAAATGCGAATCGGCACTTAAAGACTCTTCATTCCTTCCTGGCCTTGGATTGACTCAATTCGCACAAACAATGCCTGAAGAGTATCGCGATGAAGATCCTGTAAAAGCTTATAGGACTTTCTACATTAAAGATAAGAGTCGGTTTGCTAAGTGGCCCGATGGAGAAATTCCAGATTGGTTTATAGAAGGTATCAATCCATAATTAACTTCATTGATTAGTTATCGGCGGAATTTCCGCCGAACAAAACTAAAAAAGATATATAATACATCGCCTATGGCGATATGATAAAACAAGATAGAGATGTTAATATACCTTAACAAAAAAGATTCTATTTTTCTTTTGAAAATCCCTTGTACTTACCAAGAAAATTTAGTATGATTATTTCTGTTGAAAGCGAAGGGCTCCCGAAACCGGACCCGCTATCTATGAGGAATATCGAAATGGCCGATCAGATTCAGACGAACGATGGTATGATGCTCGGTTCGGGCCAGCGTGCCTGGCACGGCAAGGGCACTGTAATTGATGGCCTCGCGACCGCCGAAGAGGCCCTTAAGCATGCCAACCTCAACTGGCAGGTTAAGAAGGCTCCGCTGACTTATGTTATCGGGGATGATGTCTATGAAGTCGAGGATCGGTGCGTCACTTACCGCGATGACGATAACACCCGCCTTGGGATTGTCGGTGCCGATTACGAAATCTTCCAGAATCAGGAAGTCTTTTCGATGTTTGATTCGGTTGTAGATTCCAAGGCGGCGATCTACGAAACCGCTGGTTCGCTCTACGGTGGTCGTAAGGTTTTCGTCACTGCTTCCCTGCCTGCAATGACCAAGATTGGTGTTAAGGGCGATGATCTGATCGAGAATTATATCCTCATTAGCACGAGCCATGATGGTACGGCTTCGACGGTTGCCAAGCGTATTAAGACGCGGGTTGTTTGTAATAACACCCTGACCGCCGCTCTGCGTGAAGATGGCCGCGATTTCAAGATTCGGCATTCCCAGAATATGAAGGATCGTGTTGAACAGGCCATGGAAGCGATCGGCCTGGCTAAGAAGCGCATTGATGATGATGCGGAACTTTACAACGCCATGGCGAAGAAAGAGGTTAATGACGCCGAGGTTAAGGCTTTCCTTGAGAAGTGCTTTAAGATGGCTGTTGTCCCTACCAAGAAGGAAGCCGATACGCTCCTGGACGGCAAGAAGAAGGAGCCTAAGGAGAATTATCTGTTGGTCGCAGCTAAGGAAACTTACGCCGCCTCGGAAACGGTTCAGCGGGGTACGCTCTGGGGCGCATTCAATGCTGTTACCGAAGTTGTGAACCATAAGCGTCGTGGTCAGAACCGCATCGGCGGCAATGATAAGGATGAAAACCTGCTTGATGCGCTGCTTTTCGGCAAGGCTTCTGAATTGATGCTCAATGCCGAGAAGGAGGCGGTTGCCATCCTTCGTCGCTAATATCCACCGCGCCGGGCCTTGTGTCCGGCTTTTGGGATCTCCAGGGACTTGACACAAGCTAGGAGGATTGTATACGCTCGCCTAAGGGTATAAGACCAAGAGAGGCGGCGACTGTTGTGGGGACTGATATTTCTATTCCCTTTATATTTAGTTGTGTGGGGAGTCCAGGCGATATGTGCGATAATAGTATTTCTTATCGGCGGTCAAAATAGAGGGGCTGCTAGATATAAAAAGCGTCAAGGAAGAGTTAGATATTAGGAGCATCCATGGTTACTGTGACTGTAAATGGAAAAGGTTCATATATGAAGAGAACTTTTTATGATAAGTCTGTGACTAGTGAAGTTGCAAAGAAGAATATTCAAGATTATATCACAATGGAAGGTCTTGACTTTCCTTATTGTCAATTTAATGGTGCCGAAATTTTCGCCGAGCATAATATCATATAGATTGCAAGAAATACACCAGAATGGTATAATGCAATCAATTTATGGTTTATGGCGGTAGGTAAACTGAATAATGTCTTTGAATTTATCTCCAGCCCCTGATAAAGTTACAATTAAATACGATGACGTAATCGGCATCGTTCTGGTTCGTCAGGACTGGATGACTGATGATTCTTGCTGGCATTTGACCGTACAAGAAATTCAAAAGGCTTTCGGAAAGTGGGAGCCCCCACCGTCTAAACCCGAACCAGAACTTATTGATACCGGTAAGATTAAGTCTACGTTTAGTGTTATGACTGCCGGTGGTGGCGCTGGCGGCTCTGGGAATGTATATTATAATTTACTTAATGAAGAAATTATTGACGATATGGACTCTATTCTTGATAGAATCCACTTGAAACACACTCATACTAAATATAATCAGATTGGCGTGGTAAATGTTGGTGATATCCATAAAGGAGAGGTTATCGGACTGATCAACGGCAGCAAGGTTTACACAAAAGGAACTGGATACTGGCTTATTGAACAAGTTTTAAAAGAAAGAATTATTTCATGTAGTAAGGCAATAGTGGCAACATTAATTCGGGATGATATAAGTTTGTATATTGCAGAAAGTAAATACAAAAATGAAGATTATATCATCTATAGTAAGGAAATGGGAGAAATTAAGCCATTTTATTATCCCATTTTCAGCTACAACCATGCGCTTGATTTAATGGAAGAACTAAAAAATACATTTCACGATAGGTACAGGTAATGCCATACAATAAATCTCTTGAGAAAATCGGAATGAAGTTTAATTCCTGGACTGTTATCGGTCTGGGTCGCAAGAGTGCTTACTATAAGTGTAAGTGCGAATGCGGAAATGAATCCGAGGTTAGTATTACCAATCTAAAGAAGGGATATTCTAGGTCTTGCCATCATTGTTCTATCGTTAGAATGCGCGAAAATGCCGGCATGGGAACCGGCCCGATTGATGCTCGTAGCGAAGATATGATCTCGCTTAAGAATGAAGGCTGGACTCTTAAGAAAATCGGCGAAAAATACGGGATAACTCGTGAGCGTGTTCGTCAGATTTTGAAGGCTTGTAATTTTCAAGAACCGAAGGATACGATCCCACCCGCCTACAAAAAGAGAATTGAGGATCAAGGATATGTTATTGCTGATTACGCAAAAACCGGAACCGGTAGGAACCGAATTAAGGTTTTCTGCGAGAATGGTCACGAGAGAGTTTGGCAACACGGGGTAAAAACTTCGGATTGCTTGCAATGCATTAGCAACCGTCTTACTGGCGAAAAATTCGGCAAATGGACTGTTGTTGGTCCAGGCAAAAAACATGTACACTCTCTTTGCAAGTGTGAATGCGGGGTCGTTAAGGAAGTAAAGCGATATCATCTTGAAGCTGGCCGCTCTAATGCGTGCAATAAGTGCGCCACTAGGGAGCGTAATCAGACTCATAGTTATTATCAGAATGGTTGTCAGAGTGACTATTCTATCGCTCTAGTCGAATCGACCATTAAGCGGCTTGAAGGTATGGGCTGGACTTATATTGATAGAGTCTCGGACGGGAAGCGCGCTAAGAAATACAAGATGAAGTGTGCCAACGGTCATATCCGCATTGCTTACTCTAATAATTTCACGGCTACATGTGGTCCGTGTACCAGAGAGAACAGGGACTTGATCTAATGATTAATGAGCATAAGAAAATTAATAACGTCCAAGAATGGGAAGAATATTGTAAGGAAAATAAAGACTGTAATAACAGAATTTCAAATCCATTCTTATGGCGGCCGGCGAAATTCCCTTTCATTGTTTATATCACTGGTAATTACTGGAATTTCTATTCTGAAATTAAGTACGAAACTCATTTTATTGAGTTTGAAGAACTTAAGGAAATTTCGCGCGAAATTAGACTAAAAGAAATCAAAGAAAGAATTGGTCCTAGTGAGCGTGAATCTAAAAAGGTAGTTAAACTTGCAGGAATAATTTATCTTGAATCAGAGAATAAAACACATCATCTTATCGGTGATGATGGATATTATTACGGCCATTACATGGCTGATGATTTGCTTCATAATTTTGGCGAAAATAAGCACGTAGAAATTATAGTAAGAGAGATTGATCGACAATGTACACTTTAATTGGAGCTACAGATAAATGTCAAATTGATAGTGATTTTTTGTATATAAAAGGCGTTCATCCTTATTTTAGCATAGAACATTTTAAAGACCCAGAGGATTTGCTCCAAGCTGAATGGAGAATTCATCAAGTTATCTATGATCCTCAATATAATAACTGGAAATGGATTTTTGTAACGGAGAATTAGAATGATGTCTAATTTAGAGCCTGTATTGAGCGACGAAAAATCGCCCAAACTTAATCATAAAATCGGTGAATATATCTGGCAAGAAAGGTATATAGACTAATGTATAAATTTGATATTTTATATTCTAGAGCCTCGACTGGGGCTCCGCAACAATGGCAAATTATCGTGAATAGTGATAGATATTGGACGGAATCTGGTCAAGTAGACGGAAAGATAACCATATCCAAACCAACAATAGTTTCCGGTAAAAATATCGGCAAAAAGAATGAGACTACGCCTGCGGCTCAAGCGCTGATTGAAGCTAAGTCCAAATTTGATAAGAAGTTAAAAACTGGATATTTTAAAGATATAAATGATATAGACAAACAATCTTATATCGAATTAATGACGGCTAAAAAATTTAAAGATTACGCTCATAAAAATGTAATTAGTGCTGAGAATCCCGGTTTTGTTCAGTGTAAGTATAATGGCGCGCGGTGCGGCTTAGTTGCCGAAGGGGCGAAAAGCAGAGAAGGTGAATTATATTTAACCGTTGAGCATATCATAGATGAAATGAAAGAATTCTATAAAGAAAACCCAAATGCTCTTTTGGATGGCGAATTATTTAACGAAGAACTACGCCAAAAATTAAATGAATTAATGAGTATAATCAACAAAAAGAAAAATATATGTGAGGAAGATTTGAAACTTTCTCGCGATTCTATCAAGTTATATGTTTATGATGGTTACAATTTTAAAGGAATCACTAAAGAAACTCCATATAGAAAACGCAAAGAAGTTATTGATGAAATTTGCAAGAAATATAAATTTCTAGAATTTGTCCCAACTTGGGAAGTAATTTCAGAACAAGAACTTTGGGATATTTACAACGATTTAATCTCAAAAGGCCATGAAGGGGCAATGTATCGCAAGCCAGAATCGGCGTATGAGAATAAACGCAGCATAAATGTTCAGAAAATTAAACCTACAGACGATCATGAATTTTTAGTTACCGACTTTGAAGAAGGTACAGGCGATTGGTCTGGAATTGCCAAGATAATTCATTGTCAAACTGATGATGGTCGGCCATTTAAGGCTTCCCTAAAAGGAACAATGGAACAAGGTAAATTTCTTCTAGATAATAAGAATGAATACATAAATAAAAAATATACCATTTTTTATAATGGATTAACTGGAAAGGGTCAAGGATTGCCTAATTATGCTCAATTCGATTTCAATAATTCAATAGAAAGAAAGAGTACATAAAACAATGTATCTTATACCTCCCGAAGTTCTAAAAGGCAAGATTCATAAATCATATGCAGAATATATGGTATCCAAGAAATGGGACAAAGATAGAAAATGTCAAGTTGTAGACCCACAGGGACCATTTCAGCTAATTGGATATTGGCCCGCTAGAGAGCATTTTTATTTTTGCTGCAATTCCGCCCATGGTGCAGTTGCGCCAGTAGTTTTGGGATATACTAAGGGTTGGAAGTCTAATCCTGGGACCAATCCCGATGATAACAACGAATTCTATTTCAATAGTGAATACTATTGGGATGATAAACTAGATAAAGCCGTATGTTATCCTGGCAAGGGTGAAGGTGATTGGATTTTATTCTTTGTTGGCTGCGATGATGGTCATACCGGAAAGAGATTCAAAAGTAAGGTAGAGGCGCTACAATGGATTGCTGATTGCCCTGAGATTGACTTCTATGAGGTAGTATATGGCAAAGATGAAAATGGTAAACGCAAGGATTATGGGTTGGAATATCATAACTAAGATTGCAAGACGTGATAGAAGAGGCGGTTAATGTGTAATATGAATTTAATGACACTTGATAAAAAATCGCCAACAAATATCTGCAAAACTACTTAACAATTTCTCTTTGTCTTACCTATTGACTATAGCAAAGAGAAAAGTATAATAATAGAGCAACGATTGGTTGAGGTACAAAACCGGGTGCGCCGAAACCTCTACGCTAACACCCTCAGGAGGTGTGTTGTGAATCCCGAATCACTCTAGATTGCGCTGGTGTGCGTGCATCATTGTCTTTGTTGCGGGCCTGGTTCAAATCCAGGTAGAGTGATTATCCAGCGGTGATTGATCTAAATGGTTCCTCCAGCCATAATGATCACACTAGCCATACCTCCCTTTAGGTATACCGCGAATAAAGGGGTCGCTTCATAGTTTGCCCTGGCCGGCTAGAGCCCCTAAGAAGGCTTGAAATGGTAAAACGCATCGGTCGAAGCCGGTGAAATCTTGGTTCGAATCCAAGTGAAGCGAATATCTGGGAATAGCTTGTCCCTCTTCTGGGAACTCTAGTAGTCTTCAAATGATTGTGGGCAAAGACGAATCTGATAAGGTCAATCCTCTCGGCTTTACTTCATTGTGCCGATCCGTATCCGCGGGCATTATCAGAGCTAGACAAGAGTCCTCCTGTTTCGGCAGGGGGATTTCTTGTAGATATACAAAGTGAAAATTAGTTTGGCGATTTTTAGGGTACTTGCATATCTTGACTTCGTATGCTATACTTCGGAAGTGAGCGAAGGCGGAACGACAGGGGTGGCTGATAAAACAGCAGAGCAAGCAGCTTCTGAGATATTAATTCTTAATTAGAAAATTTTCTAGAGTGAATTTAAATCTTCTAAAATCTAATTAATAAAAAAGAGTTTAAATATTAAATAAAATATATTTAAAAAGAAAATAACTTAATTCAAGAAACTTTTAAAGTTTAAACAGCGAAGTGAAACGTAGCTTATGTTTCTAAGATATTTAAGAACAGAACATGTCATTCTTGGCTGCAATTCCTAGCGGAATTTTCGCCAAACATAAGCAAATAAAATTAACAAATTTCTCTTTTGCTATAAATATATAATAGCCCCTATATCATATAAATTTATAGATCATGCGCGATACATGGTAAAAATAACCATGATGAATTTTCTCTTTGTATAAACTATTACTAAGCAAAGTAAAAAAAGAATATCTAAAAAAAGAACGCTTGTTTGAACAGAATGAATATGTAAACATACTATACTGTCCCAGATTTCATGTCCAATTCCTGAAGTGAAAGGAGATATATTAACCGCGTAGTCATTATCGACTTGAAAATTCCGATCTAGAACAATCACAAGCGTTACTTCTGCAAGATCGATAAAACCACCACAAGAACGGAACTTAATATAAGAATTCGTCGATATAAATAGAGATACACTGAAGTAAATATCAATTACCAAATCAAGGTCATGGACGCCGAAAGGTAGTACCACACGCCAGACCCCGACGGACGGCCTTCCAATTACTCAGGAATCACTCTCAATTGCTTATAGAGCGGACCCAAACACCACGACTGGATCTTGCACAGACACAGCAAACGACCGCTCGATATCTTACTAGCAATATTTATCCAATACATGACACACGCATGATCATGTAGGTCGGCAGCGAACGCGCTTAGACGAAAATAAGCAGCCTCGGAACGAGCGGCCAGCACCCAAAGAAATAATTCTGAGGATATCTTATTTATCTTGAAATTATCATATGTTATCATATCATCGAGAAATTATCATTACTTTATCACAACATATCATATCGAGACGCAGGCTCGTTTTATTATCATATCAAACACCGTTTATCCTCTTCTTATCTACCGATATCTATGGTGATAATTGGCTCATCTTCCATGTATACATGCGCGAGAAAAATCGCGAAAATTTAAAACCAGAAAAATCTGAAAATCTATTGACTTGGCCGAGCGGACATGAGACAATTAAAAAGTAATCGAGCGTATGAGTTAGAGGTATCCAAATGAATTTCAGTCCTGACCTTATCAAGAATAAGATTGTTCCCGGTAATATCTACCGCACTTGGGGATCGGTTCATGGATGGGACGATTGCGAAGAAGATAGTCTGGAATATGTTATCGTTTACGAATGGGGCGGTTTCATGAAAGAAGCTGCCAGGCGCGGCATTTCTGACGATGTTATGGATATTATCTACAACAGGTATCGTAGCAACAGCAAATTCGTCGCCATGAGTGTCGATATCGAAGATCTCAGCTTCCAAACTTATGATGAGTTTGGACAAGTTCCCGATAATCCTGACAGCAAGTGGCGTCTTATCACCGGCCCTGATTTCTAGGAGGAATAAACGATGAATATTGGTGATAAAGTCAAAGTTGTTAATGTAGTACATGATTATCATGAAAACGAAATGCCGCTTGCAATTGGCAGTATCGGCAACATCAAGAAAATTTCCGGCCTAGCAATGAATCCAATTCATCCAGATATCGAAATTGAAGTTGATAGCGTTATCTGGTCTGTGAATCACCTTGATATCGAATTGATGGAGGCATAGATAAATGAATTACAATCCCGATGCGCTTCGCTACAGGATCGTCTGGCCGTTCCCCTCACCGACCGTCACAACCCGTCTTTGGGATAATCAGGATTGGCTTAATTATGCCCTTGCCTATCGTCCGAAGGGCTACGAAGGCGGAGAATTCGATAAAGAAGCTTTTGAAGCCTGGAATGTCGAGGTAATGCGGAAGAATATCGAACGTGATTTCCCTAATTTTGATATCGTTTACATTGACAATCAGCAATTCCGTTTCGATAAGAAGGTAGGTGGATAATGCGTGATATCACTAACGATTTCTGGTATATGAATCGAGCTAAGCAGATGGCTCCGTACTCTTATCAGGAATTGAGTCAGTACAAGGTTGGCAAGCCTTCCGATATCATCGACTTTATTAATTATCATATCGTCGGCGCGACCATTTCCGAAGCGCGATATCAGAATATGGTTGTTATGATCGTTGGTGAGGGCAGGCCATATTATTCTAGCGATCTCAAAAATATCATCTGGCAGTATATCCAAATGAGCGATAATGATTTCAATGAATGTTATCAGGAATATTTGAAGGATAGGAAGAAGTATAACCGAATTGATAATCACCGCTGGAATTGGGAACTCAGGCAAAAGAATAAGTGATATCAGGGGTCTAGCTACGCTTGTGGCGGACCCTCTTTTATTTATATATTCTTGATATGATATTTGCCGAAATTTTCACCTAAAAATCCGCCACAAAATAATCTCAAAAATTCAGAAATTAGGATTTACAATTTCAATTCTTTGTGAGACAATGAACATGTCCTGAATGAGCGAGGTATTAAATAATGAATAATATGCAACAGGAAGTTAAAAAGCTTGGACATGAAATTGATTATCTCCATGATTTGTTGAAAACTCACTGTCCTGAAGTTATCCCCGCTTTCAATGGTTGCATTTCCGCACTTTATTGTCATCAAGACAGGCTTAAGACTTTTATCGATTCCATTTCTAGTGAAGCCGAATAGGAGTAATTGATATGAAGTCTAAACTTCGCGGCCGACTCTTTATCTTCAGTGTTCGTAATTGTCCGCCGTGGTTGTGTTATTGTTGGAGGGCTCGATAAATGACATACGATAAGCATAAGGAAATCATGGAGAATGCATTTCAATCCGATCGCACAACGGAATGGGTACTCTATGCGGCTAACGATGGTTCCACGTTGATCTTCGGTGCGGAGCATGCCGCACCGGATGCCAAGCATAAGCAATGGCAGGAAATTTATCGCGGTGCAAAAGAGACTTGCAAGTTTATCGAGGGGATTTACAAGCAGGCTTATCGCAGGGGCTACAATCGGCGAGGTGATGAGGAATGGGGACTTACTGATATTCCTGAAGTTCCAAATGATGACGAAGAGGAATAGATAATGTCTGAACGATATTTTCTCTACGGCTCAAACAATGGTGAAGTTAAATATGTAAAGCTATGTGAAAATCCGCCTGATGAAGCAGATAAAGAATGGTTAGTAATTACAGATGGAGATATCGAGTATTGTCGAGTGGCAGCTAACATCTACGTTAATGCCTTTAACCGCGGGTTTGTACGCGCGCAAAATTTTAAGGAAGATGATTAAATGAAACCGCAGCATCGTGAGCAGATTAAGCAGATTATCAAAAATCTTTATCATCATCCTAATTGCGAAATCACCTTGGACTTCAATCGGGCCAAGCTACAGATCATCGAATATCAGGTGGTGGTCACGAAGCCAGACGGCACTTTCTTCTATATTCCTGTTAAGGTTTTCTGGGAGTATTGGTTTGATAATCGACTTAACGTACAAATTTCCGAAATGACTGGTGATGAATATTGGGAGCAAATTGGTTGGTTCCGTTTGAGGGATGAATGATGACTCGGGAACATTTTACAATTCTGTATCGCGCGCAACGCAAGATAATCCTTAACTGGAATGTTCAAACCAGGGCTGCGATAAATATATCGCAAGAATACCGTAAAAAGATCATTAAGTCTAATCAGCGGGAAATGGCCGATCTTCGGCGGGTATTTTATAAGAAGGACAGATAAATGGAAAACGATTTTAAGGTTTACGGTATCAGTGATGGCACAGTCGCGCTCATTGCAATGCATGTCACACTGGAAATTTATCCGGCATTTCTAACGGCTACATATCTTGGTAGTGGTAGCTATGAATTCTGTGAAAGGCTTGGTAATATCTGGAAAAAGGCATTTGAGTTTGGGGCTAAGTATTCTACAGAGTCAGTTACAAATACAGATAAGATCAAAGATTGGAATAATCGCTATGCCGGCTAGTCCGGCTTTTATTTTTATCTTATTGCGATATTATATCCGGCGAAACTCGCGTAGCGGGTTCCCGGCGCAGCCAGAAAATTCGCTAAAACAAAAGATTTCTAGAAATTTCTAAATTTCCTATTTACTTCCTTTGGAGATCATGAGACAATAGAAGAGTCGAAAGCGGAATGCGGAGGAAATAGGAATGAGCACCAAGCGGGATCGTCAATACGATTTCTTTAATGCTGAATTGGTTAAGCTTATCAAGGACTCTAAAAATTTTATCATAGATGGCGGGGATATTTACGAAGCAATGGCCGATCTAGAGCAAGACATTCGCCGCGCTTACGAAAATAGCCAGACTGTTAATTAAGGGAGAGATAAAAATGACTGAACTTATTAGCCCTAATGATATCCACAAGGTCATGGTCGAGGCCGGTCAGGAAACCTTCAAGGGCGGCGCCTCTATCCGTCACTATGGCGATCTCTATGTCTTTGTTAACGATATCACTACTGAGATTGTCAATCGTTATTCGTCTAAAAGCATTGTCCAGAAATTCCGTTCTAGCCTCCCGGAAAATAACGGCGCGATGATGTACGATATCCCCTTTGCTTGGAATGCCGAATTTCAGAAGGCACATAATGGTTCCCGATAATGTATAGCGAAATTATCATCAACGGTAATATCCTTGATGATGGTGAATTAGAATCCGCATCGGAAATGTTGGAGTCGTTGGAGGCTGGCACTTTTTACAGTGAACAAGAAGCCGCCCATGATTGGCTTAAAGCAAAATCTGATGGGTCAGTTACACGATGGATTATTGAGCGGCAATCTCCGTTTGGATATTAATAATAGATAAATCAAGCCTGAGGCAAAGAGGAATTATAAATGCGTTCATTTGTGTTTGTAGTTAAGAATAAGCGGCGCGATAAATATGGCAATTCTCGAAATACTCTTTCTGTTTACGAAACCACCAATAGCAATCTAGAACCATGGTGTGTTGTCGCAGATCACAGGATCGGTTCCGCGTCTGAAGACCAGGCCGTGATTACCGCACTAGTTAACGCCGGCCATATTAAAATGCCTGATAACATGAAGTTTATCCATTTTTGCGATCTTCGTCGGATGGGTATTGCTAATATCTGTAGGATTGAATAAATGTTCGATATCTGGGTTTCTGATGTTGGTAAATATCTAATTCTCCGATATGGCGAAAATCCGCCAGAAAAAACTCCACAAACTTCACATATCAACTGGAGGCATTTACTTACAAGCAAGGACCCGGCTATCTGCGAATTGATAGCTAATGCTTATAAGTTTGGTTATGTCGAAGGTTTTAAGGTTGGAGCTAGGTTTGATGTATAATTACGATACTGAACAATGTAATTATCGGCAGTACGGTATCAATCCTGATATCGCCAAGCGGATTCGCCAGCGGATGGAAAACACCGCCGATGACTTCGAAACCCCTACCGCGCTTGCTGAGGACGTAGCCGCCGCATTCTGTGTGGATGAATGGCTGGATGACGAAACGCACCCTATTTGGGACTGGGCGTTGGAGATAAAGCCGTTTGACTAAAGGGACTGATATGAACCACACTACTAGCTCGGATAAATTGGCCCCACTGAATGGGGAAGAGATTATACATTCTCTTTTTAAGATGGCACAAAACAAAGAGAATGTATGGAAGGCTTTATCGGAATCTGGAATTCAAACTGCATTGAAGCTTGGTTATGTGAGGACTTAAAAATGACTAACTACCTTATCGCTGGCGAGTACGTTTATCAGGTTAATGCCGATAATTCGTTCTTGTTCTTGGGGCCGATTTTCGCGGTGGTCTATTACGGCTCTTTCACTTTCATTCACTATTATCAGACGACGGACTTCATTAATACCGTTATCTCTCTGTCTGATGACGTAACCATCGGAATGGTTATCGATGTCAAGTGCGAGGTGATTCGATAATGCGGATTCTTGATACTAGTATCTTCAATGGATTGCCGAATTTTCGCGGAATCAAAATCACAAAGAAGCGAGTGACTGTAAACTTCGATAATTTTAGGGACGCTAAGTATGGTAAGACAAGGCATTTTCAATTTGATCACAATTGCACGTTTACTCAAGTTCTAGCCAAACTCAATAAAGAGGGCTATATAGATAATGAAGAATATGACGCGCTATTGAATGCTTACTACAACGAAGCCGAAGCTATTTTCAACAGATAAATTTATCGCTGAGGGGATAATTCCCCTCTTTTTATCTATTTAATATCTCAATATATCTTATCTGGAATTAGTTTCGGCGATTTTTCGCCACAAAATTCCAAAAATCTTTCAAAAATACTTGATTTTTTTATTTGAAAATGAGAAAATACAAGAGTCAAGGGAGCCTAATCGAGGTTATTAGAATGTTCAAGATTGGTGATAAAGTTAAGACCGTTAATGAAATTCCTAATTATACTGACGATTCCAAGCCGCTTCCAATCGGCTCAATCGGGTTCGTGACTCATATTGATGAGGAACTAGAGCCAGACCCATTTTTTTCTGATGTTCATATCTGCATCATTGGCTTTCATGGTCAAAGTGTTATGGTTAATCACGAGGATATTGAATTGATTGAGACTAAGAATTTTGTTTATATTGTCGAGCGCCTTCCTAAGCAACAAAATAGCAACAATATTATCAAAGTTTACGATGTAAATATGAATCGAGAATTTAATTATCCGCGACTTATTGGTAAGGATAAGCTTAACTTCCGTAGTGTCCATCAAGCAGCTACTGAAATTATCCAGTTGGCTGGGATTGTTGTTGACGAAAATACCATTATCGCTGAACTTGTTTAAAATTAAGGAGATTCGACGAAAATGCGAAACAAAGCAAGTTCTTATTGTCAACGGGAAGGAGATTCGATAATGACTCCATTTGAAGCCGATTCTTAATTGGGGGCCGATTTTTCGCCACAAAATAATCAGAAAATCTCAAAAATCCACTTTACTTTCTTTTGGATTCATGAGAAAATGAATAAGTAAGCAGCCAATAAGGAATCAATATGCGCGACAAATTCGATATCGATCATCCTCGGCATTGGAAATATCTTTCCAGCGTGTTTTTGCCGAATTTTCAGGCGACTTTGAACCCTGACACGGTGAGCGAGTTCCCATGTGATATCGATGAATGTGGATGCGCTCCCATCTATTTCCATAGCTATCGATCGCGCGGGGACCGTTCCGAGCGGTTGCGCTATCTCGATGAGACTAATCGTTGGTCTAGCCATGAAGGCAAGATGACTTATCGGTTTTATTGGCCGCGTAGCTACCATTGGGGTAATCATCCTGTGAATGATGTTTATCCCTGGAAATGGTACTGGGATATCGATGCCGGTCGTCAGTATTGGCTTCCTGGCGTTCATAAGGATAAGCATAAGCAGCGAACCATCTTCCGCAATCGGGACCGGAAGCGCAAGCGGGAATTCATGATGGAAGGATGGAGTATCAATGGCTGACAATAAAGAAATCTTCAAAGACTTGTTCCCGTATCTTTACAAGATCAATCGAATCAAGGAAATTATCACAGAATACGAAAGCAGAACTAACGGTTTCTTTAGTCGATATCAGCAAAATGAAATCGGGGAAGACGCAATTGATAAGATCCGGGAACTCCTGGGTTGATAGGAGAACTGATAATGTCCATTTTTGAAATTCGTTATTACACTTCTGGCAATTATGTTATCGAAGGTCAGGGATACTGGCTTAGTTCAGTTGGCGAATTTTCTAAAGTGAATGAAAATTCTCGGACTGGTCACATGGACCGCTATGAAGATATCATCGTTCGTCGTTGGAATGAAAAGGAGAAACGAGGGGTTCTTCATCAAGATCGGGAACTGACCGAAACCGAGCATAGACTAATGGCAACCATGGCCGACGTTTTGAAAGTGTTAACGCACACTAATCCGAAGGGGTTTGATATCTAATGACCAAAGAAGAATTGATCAGGACTTTATCTTAAGTCTGTATAGGCCAAATTTTCGCCAAAAACAAAAGAAAAATAATTTCTAAAAACCTTGATTTTCTCTTTTGTACATGAGACAATACTATTATGAAAGCGAGGAACGAAATGAACGACGAAAATAAGTCTAAGAAGGAAACTCAAGCTGAAAAGTTTATTTCCGACTTTAACTTGCTTAAGTTGGGCGGCGACTGGAATATCGATACGATTACCTTTGATGATGGAACCCAGGTTCGGCCCGCCGATTGGATTGGCGTTGATAAGGAAGACACTGACAATGACTAAGGTCAATAAGGATAATAAGCTTACTCGTACTGAGGTAAAGGATAAGGCAAAGGCGGAATTGCTTAAGGCAATGGTAAAGGCAATTAATGGTCATGTTATTCTAAATAACAATGATAAGGTCATCCAACTTGAAATGAAAATGCAAGCCCGCCGGATGATGGAATTTATGGGTTTTGCCGAATTTGCTGGTCTTTAGAAGATAAGTAAATGCTTCTTCATACCAACGATACAGTTATCTTGACCGAGCCAATCAGCCTAGATAATGGGATTGTAATCCCGAAGGATACAGTCGGCATTGTTATCGAAGATTTGAATGAGGTTGTTGCTCGCGAAAATCTTATCCGTCCTACCTGGGCTCCAGAGGATAATCGTAAGCGGGAACTAGCGCTTGTAAAGTTTATGGGCTCCGGTCGTCAATGCTGGACGGCATACGATAAACTCAGGAAGATTAGAGCATGATTCCAATCTTTATGCAACTAGGCGTTACAGTCGTAGGGTAGCGTTTTACGCTCGATATAAGAGAGATTGACAATGCGTTTTTATGGTCGCATTAAGCGCCCCGATGGTATGCGCTCACAGGAAATGTTTTATGTTGAGGTTAATGATCTCAATCATATCGTGCAGGGTCCCGACGATGCTCTTATCACTTACTGCGCGAATGATGGTACGAATTTCCGTGGCGTTTGTATGAAACAAGATATCGTCTTCGAATATATCGAAGCTGAGATTATGGTAGATAATATCGTAACTAAGGTCACGATTGGGTGAACGAAAATGAATTATGAAACTGAAGTTAAGAAGCACTTTCCTGATATCGAAGTCGAAAGCGACTTCGTAAATGATGATGGTTCCCTTGGCGGGGATATCATGTTGTTCGTTGGTGATAAGTTGGTCGGTTTCAGTACCATATCTCTTGAGAAAGCTTATGAAAACTGTTATTATCGATTGACTCATAATATCAACATGCAATGGTATAACTGGAGGTAACAAGATGTACAGGACCAAACTAACCACGACGTTCAATCGCTTGCGTGAGGCGCAAGCTTGCGCCGACGGATATCGCAAGCTTGCGAAGCACATGGGCGGCGTCGATTCATACGGCGCCGATACTCCGATTAATCTGCTTACTATCCTCGACTCCAACGGGATTGAAGATACGTTGTGGTGCCTCCGTGCCACGATTGAGCCAGTGGACCGATTTGCCCGGCACTTCGCCGCCGATTGCGCCGCCGATGTCTTGGACGTTTTCGAGAGGGCTTATCCAGGCGATGACCGTCCCCGCAAGGCGATTCGGGCGGCACACGCCTTCGCCGATGGATTGATCGCCGCCGACGATCTGAGGGCTGCGGAGGCTGCGGTGAGGGTTGCGGCGTCCGAAGCGTGGGGGTCGGCTGTAGCGTCAGCGGCTAATGCGGCGGCGGTGGCGGCGGCGGTGGCAGCGGATGCGGCGGAGGCGGCGGTCAGCGGGCGCGCGGGACGGGCGGCGATCGCGGCGTCCGAAGCGTGGGGGTCGGCACGCGAGGCGCAGATTGAGCGGTTGCGTTCAATGCTCAAGGATAATTAGCCCCCTAGATATCATAAAGTCTCTATTCGCGCGCGATACATGACGAATTCTCTATATATCTTCCGAGTATTTGCGCGCGAAATTCTTGAGCGGCGGCCTTGAAATTCCGCCGAAACAAACTGACATAGATAAAAACAAAAGAAATAAAATCTGAATATTTTTCTTTGAAAGCTTGAAATCTCAAAAGAATAAGTATATAATAAAAGAGTCAAGGCAACCGAATGAGGTAATGAAAATGTCTGATATGACCGCCAAGTATTCCGTCAAGGCTGATTCCGCATATAACGATTATATCATTACTGAATGCGAAACCGGCTCTAAGCTTGATGTTAGGATTGACAATCTCGCTGATATCGGCTGCAACGAACAAGAAATTGAAGAGATTCGTCGCGGCTACGATATCTTGCTTGAATCGCCTGCAATTGATTATATCCATGGACTCTTTGATACGTTCTGTGAATCCATCTATTAATTCAATGCTTAATGCCGGCCTCACCATATCAATGGCCGGTTTTTATTTTCTATTTATAGATATGATATCGATCATGATCATGTGTATATATCCAGCCGCTCAAGCGCTTAGACGAAATATACCGGCCTGGTCCCAGCCTGCCGAACCGCTCGGAAAATTAATCTTCATTTAACCTTATCTTATCCTACATTTATCGATTCCCTATCATCTGTTATCATATCCGTAATTATCATTACATATCCGATAATTAATAATTCATATCTTATCGTATGAGGCGCAAGGCAATATCACCGAAATATCAGATATAATCATAGATATGAAAGTAATTCCCACATGTATATAGAACGGAAAAATTCGCCAAAATAAATTCCCAAAGTTCTAGACAAAAAAGAAAATTCATGTTTTACTGTTTGTGTTGGCGAAATCAACGCCAGGGAATTAGTATGGAGGATATGACAATGCCCGCTCCGCGTGTTATCTACAAGTTCCAAGGCCGTCGTAAGGCGGAAGATTTCATCCTGTACCCGCCGCGCGAGGATAAATTGGTCATGTTCCAGTCTGATAAGTCCATCGGACTTGTTGATCTGGAAACTGGTAAGGGCAAGCTTTATCAGGCCAAGCAGGCTGGCTATACCACGTCGGCGCATCTTTCGCTTGCTCCCGTGATCGATATGCCCGGAGACTTTATCGAGGCGGTCAAGGCGGCCATGCCCCGGCCTGGCACGTCTGTTATCCTCAGCGGCGTCTGTCAAGTCGATTATTAAGGGGGATAAAATGATTCACTTCGCGCATACCGGGCAATTTGCCGGCACTCTTTTCTGTGGTAAAAAGAAAACCGATAAAGGCATGTTCTTTCATCCTGGCTATGGAATCTTGACCACCGAAAATATCCGCAAGGGTATGGTCAATATTCAAGGCGTTGATCAGGATATTTGCAAGGATTGCCAGGCTATCTGGTTGGAGGATTGATATGTATAAGTTTTATTCGACACCTTGGGATAAGTTTGACGATTCAAAGATAAAGCTTGAATTTAAATGCAGGCGTAGTTGATAAACTGGCCGATAATTTCGGCCAAACCAACTACAAAAGATAAGATATAAGCACAAACATTAAATAGAATTTAATATCATATCATCAAATCACCATATTCGCTCTTTGCTTTATCATTAGAAAAATAATTTCAGATTTTTCTAGATTTGGGATTGCGCGAAATTTCTGGCCGTGCTATGCTAATAGAGCGAGCCACGATTTTAATCTAAAAAGGAGATTTGCAATGACAACGTTTAGCATGTTCGGTCGTATTCGTCAGATTGTTGGCGGGATCGCTGGCGTTGATAGCAATCATATCGACGTAACTAAGCAGGATATCAATACTTACAACATTCATATCGCTGATCATATCACTGTTTGGCAAGCCCGTATCGAAGATACGACTATTAATATCTATCATTGCGGCGGGGACCACTTGTTGGTTAGCATTCCATACTTCGAGCTTTAAAGGTTGATAAAAATGCAGGTTCTTGGCTTGGATTTCGTTATCATTGCTATGTACGGTTCCGGGCGGATTTATACGCCGGTTCCCGTCAAGTGCCATGACAACTTCGGTAAGGTCAATCACGGGGATAAGTGGCCTTATATCTCCTACCATAGCACGTACAAGATCAAGGGAGTGCGATAACATGGAAATGGTGACGATCTACCGCAACGGCCAGCCCGTGGAAATTACCCGCGAACAATTCGATAAGGACGTGGAAGAATTATCCAATCTCCGCAAGAATGCGGAAGTTATTGCCCATTATCGTACGCGCGGCGGCAAGTACGAAATTATCGCCCGGCAGTATCAGTGGGAAGGCCAAACCTGCTATGATGTCTATCACCAGACTAGCGGCAAGCCTAGCGGGTCCGGCGGGGGCGCTATGAACCCGGAACAATTCGCGCAGTATCTCGGAAGGGATATTTATTACGGCCGTCGTGCCGGCACGAATTATCAGCCCGTCATCGCCCATGCTGGCGTTGAAGAATTGCTTGCTAAGGCGGAAAAGGAGCAGGGATAAATACTTGAGGGGTTATCCCCTCTTTTATCTATTTCAATCAGATAAGATATTCAAAGAAAGAATTAATTTATTTTCATATCTTTATTTGGTGGCGATTTTTCCTGAAATATTTCTTTTTGATGTTGCAAATCCTGGAATTTCATGAGAAAATAATTTCAATCCCATTTATTAGACCGCCGTAAGGAGGCTTGATATGTCTTATGATCTGAAGGTGAAGACCGGCACGATCCCTCAGTATAAGATCGTCCGTGAATCCTCGCTTAAATATCAGACTGTGGAAACGGCGATTGCTGGGCCTGAGACGGCGGCTAATATCCTCCGTGATATCATCGGTGAAGTCGATCGTGAATATGCCGTGGTTCTTTATCTGAATCGTAAAAACAAGGTCATGGGGTACGAGATCGTCAGTGTCGGGACGGCTACAGGCTGTCTCATGGGGGTTAGTGAGGTTTTCCGCGGGGCCTTGCTTCATGGCGCAACCGGCATTATTATCGGCCATAATCATCCGAGCGGCGATCCTAAGCCTAGCCAAGATGATATCAAAGTCACTAAAGCACTGCTAGATGCCAGCAAGATTATCGGTATTGATATCTTGGACCATATCGTAGTTGGCGATAACTGCTATAAGAGTATTCGCGAATCGTTCTCTCATATGTGGGTTTAACTTCCGGGGGGGATGGATAAACATCCCCCCTCAATCATTTTTATAAACTAAAGATCTGATAGAACGAGCCCAATGCTCGATAAGATATATAACAAAATTGGATATGCCATTCAAAATTTCTCGAAAATATTTGATTGAAATCTATTGCATTTTCAGATTGAGCATGAGACAATGTATTTATTCCAGACAAAAGGCGGCAATGATGACCCCTAAGGAAGAAAAGGCAATCGATTTTCTTGCGCGGGCTATGTTCGCGTACTATAACGATCCCGCTTCGGCCATGTTCGATTTCAAGCGTGAAGATATTAAGCGCGCTTGTGTTTTCCTGGGTTTGGACGACAACGATATGAAGTCCGCCGCAAACAAGGCTCAGGATATCTCTCCGAGGGATATTTACGGCTTCACTGACGCATTCAAAACTGCTGTTATCCCCAATTGTGTACTTTTCTAGATATGAAAGGCGGTTTCAAAATGACCTTTTACATTCCACTTCGTAGCAACATCTACCGCGTGGATATGTTCCAGGGCAAGGTAGAGTTCAGCCCCGTTGATATCCGCGTTGGCCCCTGCAAGGACCATATCGGCGAGGCGATCCGCGATACCAAGAACGTGAATGCGTGCAATCGCATGGACCGGCGTGATATGGAACTTTACTATTGAGGGGCTTATCCCCATTCCGGCCAAGCCGGACCCGATAAGAGGCTGTATAGCCTCTTTTTATTTCATTAATGTTGATATGATATATATATTCAAAAGAAGAGTAGTTATCATACTGGCCCTGCCGGGAAGATAGCGCGGCGTAGCCGCTAACTATCATATCTTTATTTGGTTTGGCGAAATATCTATAAAAATTCGCCGAAAATTATTCCTGAAATTCTCAAAAAATACTTGTTTTCTCTTTTGATTCATGAGAGAATAGATTCAGAAATAAGGAATCGGCTACCCCATATCCCAATCTAAATGGAGGCTTCGATCATGTCCAAGCGTAACGGTAACTTTACCACTGGCCGCAACCGTACCGCGCCGGCTTGGAAGCGTCAAGAACGGGATAATTACGAACGTCGTCAAGCTGGTTACTGCGAGCATGGGGTCTATGTCGGCGGTTGTGGCGCTGACTACATGTGCGGCCGTTGCGAATCCGGGGAAGCCCCGTTGACTAAGGCCGAGCGGAAGCGCTTCGATAAGACCAAGAAGTGTAATTATCACCTCAATCGAACCATGTACTTCCTCAAGCGCCATCGTTGGGATAGGGCCACGGAAGCTTACACCACGGCCAACCGCTGGAATTCGCGGAATTATCATACGCCGCTCGGCAAGCTGGTTTTTGAAGCCTTCATGGCGTATGGGAAGCAGCATGATAAGTTCAAGGAAGCTGCGGCGGCTGCATAGGAGGCTGATAAAAATGTCTAACGTTATTGATTTCGTTTTCGGCTATTCCGATCACCTCATGCCCGGCGGGGCTATTATCACCGCCTATTGCAGCAATCCCGATCCTAATGGCCCCAATTGTGATGGAATTTATCAGCAGGATACCGCCGATTTTTATCGGACGGTTTTGCACGAGCGAATGGTGCGGTATCGGCTGGCGGCAGTGGATCAGGCTAAGATTGCCTTAGTCAACGCTAACCGCGAATTGCAAGAAGCAGAATTCATGTATTGGTTGGCTTTTAATCCTGGTAAGTCTTGGTATGATTGGGCGTTGAGCAAGGGAGTGTGATAATGATTGCCGCTGAGGGGTAATTCCCTCATTTTATTAATTATGATAAGATACTTATAATTGCAAAGAATAAATATATCATATCTAATTATGGTCGGCGAAAATTCGCCGAAATAAACACTAAAAGATATGATAACAATAACGTATCCAAGAAAAATATTTTAAGAAATTTCTAGAAATCCTATTTACATTCTTTTTAGATCATGAGAGAATGAATGTATTGAATCCCTTATATGAAATCCGAAAGGTTGCCGAAAATGCACGCTACGCGCAAGGCTCCCCGTAGTTTTCACTATGAACGCCGGGTTTATCCTAAGGCCCAATCGGCTAAGGCGATCCTGCTGGCGTTCGTGCATATCGAAACCCGCGAACGTAGGGAAATCTGGATCCCTAAGCAATACATGGAGCCCGACCGGCGCGCTTTCAACGTCCAGATCCCGGCCTGGTTGCTTGCCAAGAACGGCATGGATGATATCTTCGCGGCCGGCGGATCCGTTTGGTGGGTTGCCGATGAATGCGACGCCACACAAACCGGCGCTTAGCCGCCTTTCAGAAATGGAGCCTTAAGATGATGAACTACGAAATCGTCGCAGGAATGCTTGCATGGGCTGGCGGGACTGTTATCGGCACCATTACCGAAACTCTCTTTTTTGAGGATAACACTGCTATGATCTGGTTTGTTCCCGCCGTCAAGCCGACCAATACTCCCACGGTTATCCATACCAAGGAACAATTTATCGTCCTTAATCGCGCTAACGTGGCGGTGGCCTGATATGTTCTACCACATCTCCGACGATATCCTCATGCGCGGCTTCGAAATCATCGGCGTGGTAACGGATATGAAGGTCCGTCCCGCTGGCATGGCCGCCTTTGAAATCTTCCGATCCGGGGGTCGTCGGCCGATTCTTATCGCTATTCCCCTCGATCATATCACCGTGAAGGTGGATTAATATCATGCAACACGAAATGAACCCTAAGTATAATCATTACTGGAAGCGCCGGATCCGCATTGAGCGTAAGCTGGCCGATAAGAGGAAGCGATAATGAAGCCTAAGGAATTCGTATTAAATGTTTGCCCTAATGCTTTTATCGAGCGAGTTATCGGCCATGCGTGGTCGGTAAAGAATGAAGGCAAGGAAATCGGATTGGCTGGATCTGCGGCGGGGGCTTGGTATCACGCCGCGCTTACTATCAAAAAGGATGCCAAAAATGGATAAATCCAAGCGCCGTTAAGGAGATAATAGCAATGAAATCTGAACATATTGATATCGGCGAATGCGTTATACCACGTCCGGGTATGTATTGGCGGCCGGTTTGCGTTGTCTATTTGAAAGGTGAAGATCCTGTTATGGGCCCTTATTTTGAGGCAAAATATCCTGATGGGGTCAGTTATCGTCAATATGATCGGGATGTTCCTGGTCGTTTTATTTTATACAGAAAGTAGGGCGATACTAATGCCGTATTGGATTATCGTTGAAGGTTCTAGTGGGAATCGATTTATCCACGATCAAAACTATCCCATGTTCGATGGGGATCGCATGGTCAAGGAAATCGGCTATGTGGATAAGACCCAGGCCGAGCATGAACTATATTGCACCAATCAACATGGCTACGGGGATACGTTCTGTAATCATATCGATCTTGAATCCATCCTTCCCTGATTTCGATCAGGGATTTTTTATTGTTTGTTTCTGGCGGATTTTCCAGGGCAAACTAACCACGCTAACGCAATTGAGAATTGCCATACAATTGCCTAGAAGGCGTTCTAAATCGCTTTAGGTAGTCTGGGAGCCTTAGACACTTTAAACCGCTCAGATATATAGTAATTGAATTGCTATTGCTGGGCTAGATAAGATATTAAGCTAATATAATATATACAAGATCGCAGGGATAACAACTCCCTACAACATATCCCTCGCTGATCGCCTTAACCCCTGATGGTCCCAGGGGTTTTGTGTTTTCTATGTGGATATTTGGTGGTTGACAGATTTTCTGTTTTAAGCTAATATAATTATTATCTTAGATCGCATTCTTGTAAGGGAGTTGTAGTGATCGGGACGCTTAACGGAAACCTCAGATAATACCCGAGGAAAACGGCGAAGCAGGCAGGATCCGCCTAACACAATCCCCCTTAATGAGCCTGATTGTGGTTATCCACGGCGGGTTCCTCTTTTGCTGTCTATATGGTTTTAAATCGTGTGACGGACTCCGATATTGGGGGTAGGGGAATTAAGGGAGTTGTGTTTTTTCGCTTACGTTTTCCTAGATAAAACCCCGAAGGGGTAATATCAAAAAGACTATAGATATAGCTATAAAAAGAGAAGAGGATTGGACCATGACATGGCTATGGTTAGTTGATATGTATAATGGCGACGAATTATTATTATCTACTTATATAGAAGCTAAAACAGAATCTGAAGCTGAGCTAATAGCTTTAGCAAAGAATAAAGAATTGATAAAAGATTTAGATTTATCAATATATACTGAATTAATGGAGTGATAATTATGCCCGAAACTCGCAGAGCGGGTTCCTGGATAAATCCAGGAAATTCGCCAAACCTAACCCCTGAAACGCTAGAGAAATTATTATTAGATATCTATAACTATGAACCTAATTACTCTTTGGACTTATCATATCCTCCAGGTTTAATTAGTCAAATAGAAAATATGTACAAACAAAATAAAAGCCAGGGCAATTAACCCTGGCTCATTTATCATTTATTACTTAACCGGAAGCCGATCCCAGTCAAACCGAAGCATGTTCATGTAAGGATAAGTCCCGTCATGGGGAAGCGCCAACCGCCAATTAGTACCCTTACGGATAAATTGCCAATCCTTCCATGCCCCGATTTCGTTAGCGCTGGCGATCTGCTGGGTCACAAAGTCCTTAAGGCCACTGGCATTGTTAACCTTCTTATACCACTTGTACCGGGCTTCGAAAGCCCCAATAACCTGAGCCTTAGTGTACGGCGCCCGCGAACGCTTGACGATAACTTCCATTGTTAAAGCCTCCTCAATTGGAATTCCCGATTATTGGAAACCTTGTTTCCGATGCCGCGGCGTTAGCCGCTTAGCACTCTTTAATTATACCTGAAAATTTCGCCGATGACAATCCACAAAACAAGAAAAATCCAGAAATTCTTTTTTGCAGATCTACAGAAATATCAATTTCTGATCCACTATCTAAGAATAGTCTATGGCTAGGAACTAGTAATTACGTAAAAGATAAATAAACAAAGAAATAAATACTAATTATATCATATCCTAATTAGAAGCAAGAGGAATTTATCATTCCTCAGGAATTTCCAGATTGCCAAACTTCTGATAAAGATCGGCAAGGTCATATCCGACCTTATTAATAAAATCAGCCAATTCAGGATCTAACTTACGAATGGCATCGATATGATAATCGCTAAAACAACGCTCAAATAATTCAGAGATAAGAGAAGCTTGCGTTAGAAACTGAATCTCATGACCCTTGTTGAGTTTGATTTCATCCATTTACTTATCCTCAGCCTTTTGAAGCGCCTTCATGGCAGCTTGCCTAGTCGGGTTAGATTTCTGATAAGACGGTTCCGTGAATTCGATATTATTTGCCTTGCCATTTATCCAATTAGCAACACAGATAAGTTCATCGCCACGATAAACACCAATCTGCTCACCTTGAGCGAATGATATAACCTTGGTAGTGAATTTCATATATCAACCTTAAACCTTAGCTTCCTGAATATCCACGGTAATCCAGCCTGTACCAAATTCGCTATGCATGTAAGAGCGAATCCAATCGCGGCCCATCCACTTAGTTATCTGTTCGGTCGAAACCTGATTATCCAACGGATTTTCGCGGAACTTGCGCTTAGCTTCCGCACACACGGGGATAACATTCCACCAGGCGGTATAGGGATTTTGCTTGATCTGGACCTTCATATCCTACACCTCCGCCGGCACGGGCTGCAAAAGGTAGCCGTAATTGGTCCAGAGTCGCGCCATTTCTGTGATTCGGCCTTCCCGTTCAAGGGTATGCATGCGATCCGTGCCCTCTTCATCGAGGATAAGAGCGGCGGCATGGGAGGTCATGAAATCCCGCACCTTATCGATACTGAGGTTATCCGCGAACTTATCCCAGGTGTATTCCATATATCCGACACGATCGTTCAAGATTCGACAGAATTCCTCGGCACGCGCAGCCGAACCCGTGAAGACGATAACGTCGTTCATGTTCCAGACGTGATAGCGGTTCATGAAAACCTCCATATCCATATAGCCTCCATTCCGATTCCGATAGGGATGTTAAATGAGATCGCCGGGGCTTGAACCCGGAACCCGAAACCTTATACAGCCATCTTAGCATGAAAATTCGGGCGGAACAATCCCAAAACAAGAAAAATCTAAAATTTCTTTTTTGCAGATCCATATAAGGAATATACATTAATATCTTACAAATGAATAAATTGGTATTATCATATCACCATAGGTGATGTACTTCGTATCACCTGGTATGTTTGCGCGAAATATCGGCAGGGGATAAGATAATGAATTTCTACCGAAAAAATCGCCAAACCATAACCCCAAAAATAACCATTGCACTTCCCTTTGAATCATGAGACAATGAAGAGAATAGGAGGAATAAATAAATGATTGATATCATCAAGCAACTGAACGATCCCGATCATACAGGATATATATGCTCGGGAGCTAACCGAAAAACAATAACGCAGGAGATAAAAACAAATGAATAAAGAAGAATATAATCCTCCAGATAACTTAGAAGATGCCTTAGAACTATTAGATGATATACACGATACACTTTATTGTATCTATAAAAACCTACCCAATTATCCATCACTCTATTTCGATTATCATGACCCATTGGCGCTCGCTCATGGAATCTTAAATGAAATGGGTAATTATCAAATGAAGGCAAAACCTTAGTTTTCAGACCTACCGAAAAATCGCCAACCAATAACCAAAGAAAAGATAACAAATGAATTACAAAGAAGAAGTCCTTGAAAGAATATCATATCTAAGCGAGGAAAGAGCATGGGCAAGTGCCTATCTATACCTCAAACTGAAAGCAGAAGATAAACTGTAACTGCCTGGGTAGCCAGAAAATTCGCCGAAACATAACCCAAAAACAATAACTAAATTATCCCTAATAAATAAAAGAATAAGAATAAAGAGAGAGAATAGAAAAGAACTACTTATCCTATATCCTATTTGGTAGTAATTGGTATTCATAATTACATTGCTTGGTGCTACATTACATTGCTTGGCTATGGTTAGAAGAGGATTGGACCATGACTTGGTGCTACCCCTGTTCCGGCTATGCCGGACCCGGAAACTCGCATTATCTCGTTTCCGTACCACCCCCACCACCCAAAATCAGCTTATAATAATAAATTATCCCCCTATAAACACCATATTATCCCACATTTATCCGCCTAATATTCAATCATATCTTATCATTATTTACATATATCCTTAACTATTTATACAATATCTTATCCTATCTATGGTTTATTATATCATATCACACTAAAAGTTGTTTCAGACCCCTAGACGATCGTATCCTAACCCGCATGAACACTAGATCGTTATCTTAGAAAAGAAGATAATATCACTACACTACATCATATCTTATCGTAAAGTGGTGTACTTTGTATCAATCATTATCGGCGAAATTCACGCCCCATCTGCATCTTGACTTATCTGGGGTGCTATGTTATAATTTTGGGGTGCACCCCAAAAAGACCCCAAAAAAGAAGGATATTTATATATGATATGTAAGAACTGTAACGCAGAATTCCCCCGTAGAATGACCATCGACGGCATAGAACGGGATTTCAAGAAGCGAACTAATTGTTTAGATTGCACCCCATTTAAAACCAATGAAGTCGCACCCCAGGCACCCCACCCCACCCCAGAAAATCGCCAAACCAAACCCAAACAAATTCTTTCTTTGAATCAAGATAAAGAAGAAGAATATATCATTAAAGAAGTATCAGACAAAGATCTAAATTATCATTTCAAGGCATATAATACAGGCAGGGTAGAACTAGTAACAAACGTACCCATTAAGCTAGTGTATGATCCAAATGGTGTATATGATAACTTCATATTCGATTGTAAGATAAAAGATTATAAGAAAACCAAAGAGGAGATTGTAAGACCTTACCTAAATCAGATTGAGGTTTTAAGACGTAGTATCGCCTCCAGAGAAAAACCAAATGTAGATATCAACATAGATAATTCAGAAGACCCAGATAGCTGCCCCTTTTAATAAGGGGTTTTATCATATGAGCCCATACCCCTATCAAACATAAATTTATCGATCTCGCGCGCCGTATATGATATTCTGTTCATGTGTTTATGATAAGATAACAAAAGAGAATATCAGTAATCATATCTTATCTAATGGTTGTTTGTTATTGATTGGCGAAATTTTCCCATATCCCTAACCAAGAAAATCGCCAAACCTAATCTAAGAAAGAGCTGGAGGATTACCTGGGATATTATCAGAGTTAGCATAATCCAACATAACCTTAAATACCTTAGAAGCTACACTCTTATAGTTATCGTAATTAGGATGATCGTCACCGATATCTTTCATGTGATTATCAAGAGAAACTAGAACTGCGATAATTTCCTGCTCGGTTAGACCATTGATATCAAAAAGTGGTCCTTGTAATTGCATAGAATATAACCCTCACTATTACTGGGTTTCAATTACTAATAAAAATAGCACGTTTTAGAGGGTATGGCAAGGGGTTTCTTCATATCTTAACAAAATTAAAAATATGCAATTCCAATTAAGCTTTTATTTATATCTTATATCATGTCATGTGTTATCTCGGCCCTGGGATCATGTCCGGTCACGATCTCATTCAGACAAAAGGACATTCAAAAGATAAGACCGGACGAGCCTATATTTTAGTTAGAATTGATTCTTATCATATCGACGATTTATCGGAGATATATGATATCATATCCTTAACCTTCGCTTTATCATATCGCAAAGCGATCCCCTTCTTATCCTAATTGAATCATATCTTATCGGTCACGATGATAAGATAAAACCAAAAGAGAATTATATTCATATCTTATCCTTAACTATCTTAATCATATCTTATCATCGTGAGGTGGCGAAATTTCCTGGATATTTGTAGATATGATATGCCGAAAAAATCGCCGCAAAACAACCCCAAAAAATTGTAATTACACTCTTTCCTTTGTAGAGAAACCATGCTATGATGGAATCCAATCTAGTATCTTCTATCGAACGGAGGTAGAAATGAATCTCTACAAGATTTGCGCTTCAATGGCTGGTGAAGGTGAATTTCTGGGTCGAGGCCATGATATGGAGGGCTATTACGTCTTTTGTCATGAGGGGATCCGAATCCTGTACGTCATGAGCGATGACGGGATCGAATCCGCTGAGGAAACCAACGATCAGCAAATCGCCGACGTATCCGAATTCTGCGCCATGTGTGAAGACCGCCGCCGGAACGGTTAGAAGGGAAGCGAAAATGCAGTTTGTTGCTTACGTGGGTTGGAACGGTATCGACTTTTGGGATGTGATCACCGGGACCGACGAAACCAAGGTCCGCAAGGATGCAGAGAACTCGGCGGATCGTTGCCGCCGTCGGGAGAACCGCGAACCCTCGATCGAAATCATTTCCTCGGATTGGTAGGAGGATATCCAAAAAGGTTGCCTAAGCCCCCACAGCCCCCGAAAGGGGGCTTTTTTCTCGGTCTACCGAAGATAAGATATAAATCCTATCGTGTTTACTTCTTATCTTATCGAGTATCATCCTGTCATATCTTATCCGATTGTGGTTGGCAAAGTAAATCCATAAATACACTTGAATATTTTTCCTTTGTATGAGACAATGCAATGTCCCTGCTGAGACTGTAAGTCTCACGATCTAAGCTATACCTAATGAAACTGTATTCTTTATGTGATTGGAGGCTTGAAATGGATTGCACTCGCGGCGGCCGGGATTGCTCCGGTTGCGATTCCTGCACGCAGAGCTGGGGGGACAACCCCTTGGCTCGCCAGTGGTTCCACTGGACGGATAAGACCTTCAACCGTGATAAGAACCGGAAGCATGGGGGCGGTGATGCCTTGAACCACCGGAAGCCCCGGAAGTAAGGAGGATAAAATGACCAAGGGTATGAAGCAGACTGGTAAGGTCTTGCACGCGGCACATGACCCCAGGCGCAAGGATAACAAGCGCCGTGGTCGGCGACAGGTACGGCAGGCATTGAAGCGGGCTATTTAGCCCGCATAAACCAATCTTAACCAGTATGATAATGTAGATAGCATAGATAAGATAACAATATATTCTAAAACTACTCATATCTTATCGGATTCCTGTCAGTAATTATCGGCGAAATCTTCAGTGCCATCTGACCCCGAAAAAATCGCCGAACCCAATTCACTTAATAAGTAGTAGGACCGTAGATATAAACCAAATCAGGATCGGTCTTGTAATCAGAATCAGCGGGAAGTAACTTAAAGACTTTCTTGTGGATATTTTCAAGAACGTGGTAGCTTTCACCACATTCGTTGTTATCCACCATCCGCTTCATTTCATTGTTGATTGAGCAGTAGAGAACTTCAATTTCGGTGTCGTCCATAACCAGAGAAAACTTCATATCCTCAAGTCCTCCAATTAACAATAGCAATTCCTGAATTCAATTCTAGCACGTCCACAACGGAAAGGCAACCCCACTGGCAGGGTTTGAAAAAATCGCCAACCAATAGCTCACAATCAATTAAACAATCGTTTTCTACTGAGCTTAGACACCTACCGGGCCCAGTAAGGGGTCCTTTATGCATACCCATAGGGAAGGCCCTCGATAACAGAAATTTTCGGAAATCGCGCGCCGCATATCGCTCCCCTGATAAGATAAAGCAAAAGGAGAATCTAATTCATATCTTATCGGATGGTTGCAGGTAATTATCGGCGAAATTCCCAGCGCATTCTAGCACCGAAAAAATCGCCAAACCTTACCTAAACTTAATAATTTGAGGATTGTATTTCTTATCCCAAAACTCAGAAGTTTTAACAAGATTATCAACTGGAATACAAGCCCAAGCTTTTAAGTAGATATCCATAAAGAAATCAAAAGCTTCCTTCTCTCCTCTTTCGATTGAGTTATCTAACTCCCTTTTCATGGCGAAAAGAATGCACTCTAGTTGATGCTCGGTTAGAGCCAACGGAATCTCCATATCCTCAAGTCCTCCAATTCACAATAGTAATTCACCAATTCAATTCTAGCACGTTCAAACGCTCAAGGCAATCCCACAGCAAGATCCCCCAGAAAATCGCCAACCAATAACCCACAATAATATAAACAATAATTCTCTTTCTTTGGATAATATATAAGATCTTATCATACACACATGATCATGATCCGGGCAGTCATTCACTCATAAGACATAGGGCTTTATCCACCAAAATCTTGCCCAGTGAGTCGAAATACATCATATTTCATCATATCTTATCCTTCTTCACCTAATCTTAACCTTCCTGACACAATTCAAAAATTTAACCCAGATTTAACCAAACCTTCACCCAATCTTAACTTCTTAACCAAAACTTAACTTGACAACCTGTTTCTCGAACATCCGTTCGGTACACCAACCCAGGCTTAGAATCGTTCCGTTTTTAGAATCGTTCTAGAGTATACATGTTACAAAACTTTACACTTTCCCGTTAAGAGATGTTACGCTTTACAAAACTTTACAATCCCGTGTTAAGAGATGTTACACGTTACAATTCTTCAGAGTCACTTTACAATTCTTCACAATGTTGCCTGAAATTTCGCGCAACAAAACATTACAAAATAATGTTAAGAAATGTAACACTTCATAAAACTTCACCTTTGCATCTTATCTTATCGAGCTTCACAAAACTTTACAATCCAAAATGACAACAACTGGAAATGTCTATGTACGTTCCGCACTTCCGACAAGCTACCAACTTTTAGTAAGTGACATGAAAACGTTGCCATTTTGACAACAAGACCAACAGATCCTCCTTAACCTAACCTTTACCAAAACTTAGCAAGACCTTAACCGAAATTCTTGTCAATACCCGCAGGCCCATTTTTCAAGCATCCGAGCCAAATTTAACCAAAACTTATACATTTGCGGTAGCCACACAAATTATGACATAAATCCACATCTGTGTAACGCCCTATTCATGCGCTTCTCCAGGTCGAGGCTACAGGAGGCCCATGAAGGCCCGATCACGAAGTTCCGAACCCAACCGGACGTGGCAAAAAGCACGATTTCCCCCAAACCAAGTAATGGCGCGGGTCTACACTGTGTCGTCTTAATGTCATAAATCGCTGTAGGGCATCCTAGCGCGATCTGGATTCTGGCTGATCTGACAAAGACTAAATTTTGGTTAAATGGGTTTAGACCGGCGATCGCCTGGGTATCTCGCGCGGCCATGCCCTGGCGCCACGTTGGCGCATGTTGAATGGGATCTGACCCTGATCAGGCCCCAAACCCGCTGATAGCCTCATTCTTGAAAATACATTCAAAAATTTTTCTGAAAGCTGGTCAGAAATCGATAAAGCGGGGTATATTGATCTTGCGGCCGGCGAGCCGCCCGGCGGGGCCGGTCTCCCGAACCTTCTCAACTGAATCGGTATCCCTTACCGGGCCTTCGGGCCCAGATTGGAGAATGGCTTATGGCCTTGCTTGCCCGCCCCCAATTCACGATCACCGGGCCTGGCGCAACGTACCGGACGCGCTACAGCGTCCAACGCGCCGATCAGCGCGTCATGGAAGGGTTCATGAACGCCGGTCCAGAAGACCTGGCCGCTTTCCTGGCTGATCTGGTCGGTTGCACTTCGGACGCCGAAATCGAGACGCGGTGCGATGGCTACGCCGTCGATTCCCGCAACGTCTGCGGCCAGCGGATCTACATCCGGACCTACTTCGAAGATCACTAGAAACCCTCGAATCTCAATCCCTACCACGATCGCCGGCCTTCGGGCCGGCAGAAATGAGGCTATAACAATGTCGAGCACCACCGAAACCCTGACGATCGCCGGCCTGACCGAAGAACAGGCCGCCCGCGTGGCCTTCCACGGCTTGGAAGCCAAGTTCCGCAAGCTCGCCACCGCCAAGCGCGGCCCCGCGGCCGAAAAGCTCGACCCCATCCCGGCGGCCCCGGAAGCGGAGGCCCCGACGCCTAGCCAGACCGCCGACCTAATCGCCGACCTGATGACCCAGGCGCAGCCCCAGGCCCCGCGTACCGTGACGCTGGCGGAACTCCACGACATGGCCGTGGCGGCCGGGTGGTCGGTTTCCGACGTGGCCGCTTCCAGGCCGGAGGACCTCGCCGCCGCCCTTGATCTCGAAGAGGTCGTGATCGACTTGACCAGCCCCACGCCCGGCCAGGCGCTGGCGGACTTCCGCCCGAAGCGGAGCCATTACGAAGCCCACCACACTACCGGCGCGGAATACCGTTCGGCCGCTGCCTTGAACGGCGAGCGGGTCCTGTATGCTCCCGGCGTGCTGGGGGGCATGCTGCACTTGAACTCGGCAAAGGCCCTTTGGGGCCGGGGTTTCCGGGAAGGCTCGCCCGTGACGCCCGCCGACATCCTGGCCTACGTGCCGGCCGGTAGCGACGTTCATAGCCGTTACGGCTCGCCGGCCAGCGCCGCGACCGCGTTGCATAGGCTCGCGAACGCCGACGGCTTCATCCTGGTTCACCGCGCCGAAGGCGGCAAGCGCGCGGTAGCCAAGACCTTGACGCGCTGGTTCTTCCAATCGGCCGCGTATGCGGCCGTGCAGCAAGGCCGGACGGACGCTTGCTGGATCGAGATGATCGCGGCTTACGATCCCCACGCTTCCGAGGCGTAGGCGCCTCGCCGGGGGGCTTGTCCCCCCGGACCCTTCCCCACTATCCCCCCGGCGGGTAGAACCGCCGTCACGGGGCCCGTAGGCCCCAGAAATGAGGTACACAAGTGGAGATCTTCATGTCCCTGGTCTTGATCGCCTTCGTCGCCACGTCGGCGGCCAGCATGGCCGGCTTCGGCGTGGGCGTGGTCACTGGCCTAGAGGGAGCCGCGCCCATCGGGGGCGCCCTCATGCTCTTGTTGCTGGCCCATGCGGCCAGCTTCGCCCCCACCGAATCCCCTGAGCGCATGGCGGAGCGCGCAGCGTATGCACAGATTGCGGGTATCTGGGGCGCGGCGCTGGCGGATAGCCTGAGCTGTCAGGATCACCCCGTCCCGCTGGCCCGTCCCCGCCACATCGGCGAGGACGAAGCCGATCGCATGCAGCGCGCATGGCTGGAAGTGGCACGGGCAGTGGATGTGACGCCGTAGCGTCACGTCGAAACAAAGTCACAGTCGCCCGGCCGGGAGGCCGGGCTTTTTGCTTCGTCGGTATGTCATCATCGGCAGGTCACATCCGGTCTAGGTAGAACCATCGTTGATTTGCCCGGCGCATTTCAAAGTTAAGGACCCTTCACCTCACTTTCACCTGACCTTAACCTGGAGAGAGAGCAGCGCCTTGACCCAAATTTATCCCCCCCTTAACCCAAATTTAAAGTTTTCAGTGCTGGGGAATGGGCGATGCACCAAAAACGCATCCCAGCCTTCATCCGTAAGATAAATTATTGACCCCCTAGCCTAAAATAAAATATGGATAAGTTTATTATAGAAAGACAAATATGGATATTGTAAAACTCGATGATGGGACCGTAAATAGATTTTGTGTATCTATATGGAATTATCTAAAAACAAATCCCACGGCAAGTAATTCTGAAATTAAGTTAGAATTCGAATCAGGGAATGAGAAGTTTTTGAATACGCTTTGGATTATGGAAGATAAGAGTACAATTACTAGTATTGAATATTGTTTAAAAAAGCTGTATAAGCTTGGATGTTTAGCAATAGAAGACCAAGAGAGGGATTCTGATGGCAGGTATTCATATTCAATTAAGTCCTTTTTAAAAGAACCGCAGATAGCAATTAAGCAAATTTCATGTACTAAATGTAATAAAGTTTTCGATAAAAAATTACCCAAAGCGAAAATACAGGATCTATGTCTTGATTGTACAAAAGAAATATATATGACTTCTAAGGCAATCTTATGTGAGTTGTGTAATAAATCGGTCCCTTATAATTTGTCCCATTCAATGAAGGGCAAGCTGTACCATAAGGAATGCAAGGCCAAAGTTTTCGCCGAAATAAAAGCGCAGAAAACACTTGAACGGGAATCTAAAAGGATAAAATTGTGCGGCGATTGCGGCAATCTTATAGAGGGCCGTATTAATAGAAAATATTGTGATAACTGCTCTGATGTTCGGAATAACAAGAGTTTATGTTATTACTGTAAAGGGCCTGGAGTTGTTGCTGGCTCTATATATTGCGATGATTGCAGAGTCGAGCATTACATCACCAATGACAAATGGGCAAAGGTTGATATATGTAAGAAGATAATTGGGGAGGAGTGTTGTGTATGCGGATATAAAAACTTTTTAAACTATCATCATGTAATACATAAAGAAAATGGAGGCAAAGATTTACTATCTAACATAGTTCCTCTTTGCCCGAATCATCATAGCGAAGTTCATTATCTCAATCTTGATGTTTCTAAACAGCATAAAGTCGTTTTAAAACGTATTGAAGATATCAAAAATGGCTTGATCGTTTTTGATTAGATTTTAAAGCACGGATAATTTTCAATCCTTAAGTCTATCTTGTAGTTTAATAAGCCACCAGTTCAATTCACTATACGAGTCATTTGATAATTTATTTGCATCTGTATTTACCAGTATGTTATGTATTTTCGATATCGCGGACTTGTCATCGATGTACTTAGCTGCTGCTGCGAGATTAACGGCGCGATTTGTATTAACGGCCTGTCCCATCATGCCGAATTGCTTTAATATTTCCTTTGCCACGTATTTTCGCGCGGAATCATCTATGAAATTGCAAGACAATTCAACTGCTTTGAATATATTTTCTGCTGCATCTGCTGTGATATTGCTCATTTATTCCATCCTTCCATTTGTGATAAGTTCATTTGATGCATTGTATGTAGCATGACCAAGTTGGTTGATAATTTTCCTAGTTTTTGATAATCAACTAGCGTCTTTTTAAATTTCTAATAAATTCAGATCATTAGCCCTGGATAGTTTTTTGAATGCATTCTTCTTTAGAATCGAACAACTCCCAATCATAGAAATAGTTTATATCATATGTTTCGCCGATTTTTACGAACACCTCACCTGGCGGATACGGATCCGATAAAGTGCAGGCGAAAAATTCGCCGCAAACAACTAAATTATCATCATCAAGATACCATTTAGTATAGACTTTATCTTTATGAATTATACTCATAGTAACCCCTCAAAGTATTCAATCTTCTTAGCGGCTGATTCCATTGCAAACTTATAGTATTCCATCCGGCCTTTAGACTGTCTGTAGGAATTCCGCGCAGAATTAAGCCACCATTCAATACATTCTTCTTTTGTATTAAATAAAGCAGGGTCGTCTTCTCTAAAAGGCCAGTCCATTTTGTCTATTTTCAATTGGTGTCCTCACTAGAGATAGTTTTTAGGGATTTTTTGATCTCAAGAATATTAATCAATTCACCGTCAAGACATGAATTAGCAAAATCAATGCATTCTTTTTTGGTTTCAAACAATTCATCTTTTAGTCTGAAGAAAGCTATATTATCACATGCAACCCACATGTCATCATCAAGCCAATGATCCGGTAATTGAAATTCGCTTGTTCCATCATTGTTATAGCGTATAATCACCCTTGTTATTGGCAAATTTTTGGCAAACGACCCTTTATATCGCCAATAAGTCTTAATCTCCGAATACATCAAAAAGCCCCTCTCCTATATCTGTTATATCGCCGAAACCGCAACCTGAATCGGACTCGTTCTTATTCTTATTCTTTTTATTGTATTGATGGATATTGTAAGCTATAAACAAAAGGAAAATTACTACTATAGTTATTACGCCATACCAGAACATTATTAGTCCTTTATATGATTGCAATATCTACATTGCGTAAGCATTTCGTCATACGCCATATCTAGATATGAGTTATATTCGTGCGGACACTCTTCATATAAAGCTTCGTAATAAGGCTTCATTCTTTCCGCAACTTGTTCTATAAGCTCTTTACGACAATTATCTAATTCTTCTCGGCGAATTTTCGCCCATTTTAATGACTCAATTTCATTCATTCGTCAATTTCTTCTTTTGAGAAAATTATTAAATTTGTTGTTGGCATATCCATTCTGTCACCTAGACTCATTTAATCGTCACATCTTTCGCATTCAGACATTCTTTATTGCCATTATCTCTTGTTTAGATTCTTCTGATTTTTTGCCGCTGAAATTTTTAGGACGTTTGGTGTTGATTAATTCATATCCATAATCACGGTAAAGCGCCTCCGTTTCAGGAAGCCTCTGGTTACAGATTATAGCAGGTCCCCGGAAATCGCGCAACCACTCGCATACCCGGATCTGGTCAGCCCAAGTAAAACCTTCTTTCGTGTAGCTAGTAAAATCGGCAGTCTTAGAAACTGGTGTATATGGCGGATCGGCAAATACGAAATCTTCATCATCATTCAATTTAATGTCGGAAAAATCGCCAGAAATAAATTCCCAATCTTTATTAGATTCATTAAAGAAATGACTTAAGTCCTGAACTCCACGAGCATATTTATAATTAGCAAAGCTTACATTAAATTCACCCTTTGAATTAACTCTCCATAATCCATTAAAGCAATATCTATTTAAGTAATAAAACAATTCAGCTTGCCTGCGCTTTACTTCGTCTGGTGCTGAAAATATATCTTCGTATTGTCTCACATTTGAATTGAATTCATTTCTATATTGATAATAAAGGTCGGACTCGTTCTCTATCACAATGTCTAGAACAGGGGCCTTAGACAATTCCCTATATGCATTAATCAATTGTTTATTGAGATCATTTCCGAGGACTCTTGGGCATTTTAATGAGAAAGATACGGCTAACGATCCACTGAAAGGTTCAACCATTCTTCGGTGTTTATGAGGCTCCCAATATTTTTCCATGTATTTGACCAGACCTAGCTTTGAGCCGGCCCAGACGAACGGGGACACATAGGCGATCTTGCCCGGTTTTTTTATTTCATTCATTATTCCTCTTTATTATACGTGAATAGAACTTCCATTGTTTGTTTTTTCTCTTTGTTTTTATCTAGTATATCTTTTTTACTGTTGTGTTCCCAAATTATGCGCGCACCCTCAGACGTATTCTCTTTATATTCAGACACTATTATTTCGTATCTAGTAAATTTAAATTTCTTTTGATGATGTTCTGGATTTCTACCAACATATATATAGTCAACTTCACCAGGCTTAACTTTATGAATATTAATTACTTCCAAGTCCAGCCTGCTTATTAAGAGACTTATATAATTCTTCACACTTTGAAAGCTCTTTTCTTTCAACGTCGCTTAATTCAATTATCTCTACAGATTTATAGTCTTTATCCCACTTATATTGTTTTGAAATCAACTCATTTCTTCGACCTTGAACAAGCCAAGTTAGATAATACCATTCACCTAAACCAAATTCAATTATTTTGCTCATTTAAATCACCATTGTATTTTCTTAAGGTTTCAAAGACAAGCTGCCTGTTTAAATCAGCTTCTAAATTCTCATACTTAACTTTTTTAGTTTTAACAATATTTAAAGCATGCTCAATACATTCTTTTTTCGTATCAAATAATCGCCGTGATTCCTCCCATGAATCAACCAAGCTATATCCAGACTTACCAACTACTCGTAGCCAACCATCGTACCTCGCGCATGGAGTTAATTCAACGATTTCTTTTTCTTCATAAAAATACCATTTATTTGACATTAATCCATCCAAACTCTGTAAACCAGCCTATAAATTCTTCAAACTTATATGAAGGCCTATCTTTATTTAGAATATATATTCCTGGGTTCGCTAATTCTTTTCCCCAATCGGCCAACACAAAGAAAATGCCTACAGTGATTGTTAAAACAACGATAATTGGCAGCTTGATAGCCAAGTGAATAATGAACTGTACCCACCAAAAAATCGCCAAGAAAACAAACCAGAGCACATTGTCACTTTGCTCGATATCATATTTTTTATTTAACATCTTCAACACCTATATATACAGCATCGGCGAAAAACATGTCTATTGGGTCTTTCATTCGATCGACTTTAATAATTTCGTATTTAAATACGGTTCCGTTTCCGCGATTTTTTGATAGTATATAATCACCAACTTCAATCATTGGAGTTAAGTGCCCCGATAACACTTTATTCTCGAAGTCAAACCAAAAGATAGAATTGCCCCAACCTCTATGTTCCCATATTTTATAAGTTTTTGGATTTGGATTTACTATCTTTGGTTTTTCGCCAAAACTACGGTCAAAGAAATTATATATTTTATCAATCCAATTTGACATCAGGATGTTTCTCCATTAGCTTCTTAAGTAGTTCTATTTCCTTTTGTTTCTCTTTTTCGGCTTTTGCGGCTAATGTTTTGGCTCGCTTTTCTGCCGATTTTTTAGCTACTTCCGAACGTCTAGCCTTCTCGGCTTCGTAATCTCGAATGCGCTGATTGTACTGTTCATCAGTTTCGGGCACTTCCCACTTAATGAAAACTTCTAAATCGCAACTGTGGTCATAAACATATTCGTGGTTTAAATCTATATAGGCATCTTCTGGAAATTTACCATCTGGAAAAATTTCAGACAGTTTGGTTCCTTCATAAATTTTTCGGAAACGAGTTATTGACTGTCTTTCGTAATTCCAGTCTTTATTCTTTTTCATATAATTGCTTAAGCCTCTCTAATTCTGCTCTTTCAAAACTTGTTCGTGATGTACGCTTTTAGTCGTAATATCCATAATCAAAGCCTATGCGGAATTTTCGCCCTAAAACTTCTACATAATCATCTAATTGAAACATTCCATTATATTTATGCCATCCAGAAGTTCTTAATTTATCGTACTTTATGCGGTCTTTTTCATCGGCCATATCGCAGCATCGTAGATTTTCTACATAATCGCAATTGATGCCTTTTTTGCGTAATCTCTTAATAAATTGATACGCAAGCCGTTTTGCCTCCTCGTATCCATAACGAGGAGTTAATTGATCTCTAAAGCCGAAAAACATTCGGTCGTATTTATCTCGTTTGCTCATCTATATAAACCATTTCACCGTTTATTCTTTGGCCTTCTTCTTCATTATTACGAAAATAACTTCTGACATTGATTTTAACCAAAGGAAGAATATGAGCTTTTATGCATTGAGTACAGATATATGCATCCCAATTCTCTCCATCCCAATCAGAAAAGAACCCCCACGAAGCCTCTAGCTTGAGAAAGTCAAAAACTTTTTTATCGGGATCGTCCCATGACTGTGTTCCTGCAACATTTTCGCAGCTACCACCGCATATATCACACGAAATTTCAACAATCTTAGATTCTTTCCATGTTTTAGTGTTGTTTAAGTCTGGGCGAATTTTCTCAATTCTTTCAGTTTTCATAATATTCCTTTCGTAATTGAGTCATTAGACGCTGAGGGGCTTTCTTGAATTCCTTAAATTTGCCATCGTATCCATTAAACGATGCAGACCATTCTAGAAGGGATTTTCTAATGGTTTTATACGCGACAGTTTCACCACAGTAATAACAATCCGACTTATTACAAGGACAACAGCCGCAAATTTGGCAACTATTGCAATTAGGGCAATGGTTATATTCACCTTTTTCATCCCATTGGAAAAATATATGTTCGCATCTGTTGCAAATCATTAATTCGTCTTGAAATATTTCCACCATAAACCGTCTTTCTACTAAAGTTATATATAGAATTCTATTTATCGATAAGAGGATTAATAATCATGAAACTAAAGCCCACTATGGCAAACGTAAGAATATATCACATGCTTAAAGACCTTGATGGTGTAATTTTAAACCATGAGGCTGTCAGTGTCAAGCATGATATAACTCAGTACAACCTTAAGTACATATTAAGAAAAATGGTTGATATGGGAATTATAGAAATGGAGCGAACTAGAAGTGCTGGCGGTCAAATGGATGCAACTGCTGTAAGAGTGCTAATTTGGCCGGAATTAGATCTAAAAGAAGGTCAAGAAATTCCGAAACCAAAACCGTATAAACAGCCGAACAAAAAGAACGAAGATTAAATATGAACGATCGGGAAATCCGAGAGGCTATCAAACTAAATTATAAAGACAACATATTTGCAGACGAGGTTAACATGGGTAGAGCCCGCGTTGACCTCTTAGATCTTACTCAAGAATTACACGGAATTGAAATTAAAGGCGATGGTGATAACTACTCTCGCCTTAAAAATCAAGTAAAGAATTACGGAAAATACCTAAGCAGGATTACTGTATATGTTGGCGAGACTAAGCGGCACTCTATTCAATCAGTAGTTCCTGATTACTGGGGAATTGTTATTGTATATAAATGTCCAGTTGGTAGAGTACAATTTGAGGAAATAAGACCATCTTATCCTAATCCATATTTCGACAAGAAAATCGCCATAACCAACCTATGGAAAAGAGAACTTGTAGATACTTTATGTACTTTGTATAATAATAAACAACAAAATAGATATTTAAAGATGCGAAGATGGAAACTCGCTAGCCTCTTAGATAAAGAAATAAATTCATTAGAGGCTATTGAGGTTATAAGGACTTGGTTTCTGACTCGCCTAAAGAGCGGCGAATGGCGTTAGAAACTTCTAACTTATTTTTATATGTTTCAAATATCTGGTCTGCCAATTTTCTTGCTTCCGTTATGCTTCCAAAAACTTTAGCATAATTTTGATAAGAGAGAGAGCCGGTATTAAATGATTCGTCAATCCAACAATTTTTCTTTGAATGCATTTTTGGATATGAGCCATTTTCTATTCTATATTCTATTAATTTCTTAATCATTTCGTCTTTTGTGTAACATGGTTTTTTGCCGGCTTTTTCCTCTAAATTTGACTTTTTGTATTGAAGACCTTTCTTCTTTCTAATTTTATTAAATGCCAGATCTCTTGCCGCTGCATACGACCCAAATATTTTAATGTAGGCAGGCGCATGAGGTATATTCAATTCATTACATAATTCTACTTCTGGATCTGCTGACCAGCCAGGATAGCCCATTTTTAACAATGGGAATCTTTTTGTTTTCTTATAAAATTCGCAAAGAACCTTAATCATTGAATACGGGTCGTGCTTTTTCTTTTTAGATTTGCCTGCGTTTCTATAAATTTCAGATTTAGTTTTGTCAATATTAAGCAATGTTGAACCAGGACTAAATTTATCTATATAAAATTGCTTCCTGGACTTATCCGTAGTCTCTTCCAATAATTCAATTACAGGCGTTGATTCTATTTCATTAATCCATGAACATAGTGGTCTGCCGCAACCATTTTTTGCTGAACATTTATAATGATGGAAAAGAAAAGAATTCTTATTGGTAGTTCTACCCACATACTTAACTTCTAGGGTTTTTGGGTCTTTATAACAAAATATCCTATATTCTTTCATATTAAGCCTAGCTAAAAGGCCCTCCTAAGAGGGCCAGTTTTTATATTTCCTTGTCGTATACTTGTTGCCAAGTTTTTGGAGTCTCTGTATTTTTCGCCGGAATATAACCACAAGGAAATTCTTTAACACTAAATCCATAATAAGCTAATATAGAATTAACAAACTCTAGATCGTGTACAGAAGTACCTTTTTCAACTAACAATAACTTACTTTCCATATCTGATATTAACCTATTAGACCTTCATCAATATATTCAGGATTAAGCATTTCAATGATACTCTTTTCCTTGTCAGCTAATGTTAATATTACATTCTTTTTTGCCGAAATAACCAGGCCTAATAGGGCTTCAAGAGCTTCTTCTTTTGATTCGTATACGTCAATTTCGGTTAAATATGCATCCCTTGAATGAGAATACCATTTATCTCCATTAACTGGAATTAGAATCTCTTCAATTAGCTCTAGTTTGTTTGGGTCAATATGATAAACGGGATTGTCGATTACATCTAATAGGTCTACTGATAACGCCATGGAAAAATACTCCTATATGGATAATATAAGTGAAAACGTAAATACCATCATAGCACACCGCCAACCACTGTCAACTAAAGCAAAAAAACTTTACGAAACGGTCCAAGGTGCGGGCGGATTTTTACAAACCTACACAATTACGTTTTCAAAAGCTATAGGAATAAGATCCACGGGTCAGAATGAATTTATTAAATACTTAGATGAATGTATTGAGAAAGATTATATACGTGTAATATTCAAAGATAATCCAAAAGAGAAAAACGGATTCTTTACTTTCGAATATTTTTATCGGGATGTTTTACCTCGTTTAGAGCAACGAAATTTCGAAGCTTATCAATCTCATATTGAATATATTGCATATAAACTCCAGGAAGTTCTATCTGAAAAAGAGCTTCATTAGTGCTTTCGTCAACCTCTACGCCGGTTATTCCATATATCCCAGCCGCTGCATACTTTTTGAATAATTCATCTGGCTTGAAATTTCGCGGGACGATAACTTTGTGTCCAAATTCAGACACAAGAGTTAGCAACAACTCCTCTTCCATATGAGTTTTAACAAGAATCATTGAGCCCATTTTCAGTTGCTTTCTTTTAAAAATTATTTATCTAATATTATATAATAGTTAATGTAAAACTGCGTTTTGTTATTAAACTATCAACTTTAATTTTAAATAATGAGGCTTAATGTACGAAGAATTTAAGATTCATCTACCCGTTTTAAGGGCTTACAAAGATGAAAAGACTGGTGATATGATGTTTGAAGGCATCGCATCATCAACCTCTGTTGATTCTCATGAAACTGTATTTAACGAGGAATGTCAAAATGGATTTATGTCAGATATTTTAGATGGCATTTCTCGCGGAGAGCCAGTTGAACTAGAATCTGAACATAATGGAGAAGATGAACCCTTTAACATTCTTGGTCCAGTAATTTCTGCTGAAATAATTGATGATAATAAACTTAGAATTGTTGGGAGATTGGATCCTGATAATTCTAAAGCTGTTTATTATTTCAAAAAGATGACGGTTAAAGACCCTATAACTAAAAGAGTAAAACAATTCGGTCTTTCAATTAATGGCGCAGTTGTAAAAGCTCACTATGAGCATAATAAGGAATTGAATAAGACAATTAGAGTTTTCGATCGCGTAATATTAAAGCGCGTTGGTATTGTGCGTAAGCCATCAAATCCTGATTCTTGGATTGAGAAACTAATACGCTCAGTGGAATGGGAACAAGTAGAGACTAAAGAAAGGTCAACACAAATGGAAAAAGATACCGAAGTAAAGGATACAGTTGTCGAGGAAGCCGAAACTCGCTCTGAAGCCGGTGATACCCCTGATGCTGTAGCTGATGATAAGGTATCTGAGGCCACAGAGGAGACTAGATCATCTGAAGCAACTCAAGAACATTCTTCAGATGCTGCTACAGATTCTGATTCTAGCTCAGAAGCGTCAACTGATAGTGAGACTCGCGTTGATAGTTCTAATGAAGATGATGGCGCAGCTAAAGAAGAATTGACTCGTGCTAGCTATTGGACCAGCAATGATCTCCTAAATGCTATGTCAGCTACTGTCGCTTCAATCGTAACGCTTGAAAATCTATGCGAATATGATTGTGATGAACTAAATGTTGGCATGACTGAAGAGGCTATTATGGTAGCAAAAGATCTATTCTCTAAGCTCCAGACTATTCTAGGCGACCACGTATCTGGTAAGAGCGAAATGGAACATGAAATGGCTGAGTTGGCTGATATGTCGTCTTCTATGCCTCAGGAGCGCGCTGTTGATGCGGAAGGAATGTCAGATTCAATGCATGAAGATCTAAGCGAGAAAGTTACTGATGCTTGCGGCAACGGCTCAGAGAAGCGTAGCGAATCAGAAAAACCAAGCAAAGAGGGGCTAGTCTCAGAGATTATGGGCGCAGTAGCTCAATTTCTAGATTTTGACTTTACTGAAAAGATGGAACGTAAGTTTAATGAAGTTTTAGATGAACAAATCGGCAAACTAAAAGAAGGAAATGAAGAACTTGTTCGCAAGCTAGAATTACAAGAAAAATCTAATTCTGAACTAGTTGCTCGTCTAAAAGCAATCGAAGAGTCGCCTGTGTCGCGTCCTGGAATGCAACTAACTGGTGAGGAAGTTTCACGTAAGGCTGATAATTTCAAAACCAAGAGAGAAGAAAATCTAGCTCGTGCTAAAGCTAAAAACGATGCGTCTGAGGTAATGCAATTCTATCTATTTAAAACCTATCTAGGTAATGGTGAATTTGCTTTCGAAGGTTAATAACTAAATAAGTCGGGGTTAAATGCCCCGACTTTTTAATGCATAATTATATCAATTAATTCAATTTAATCTAAAATAAAATAATAGAACAATCTACTCCATAATACACTCCTCCTTTGTGACCGAGTGTAGAGAGATAAAAAATACAACTGTAAAGTCATATTTTCTACACGAAAGGTTACAAAACTAAATGTCAGAATTAGCTAAGAAAGAAGAAGCTCTTCTACGTGCGCTAACCACGTCAAACTTCTCAACTTCAATTCACGAAGATCTATCAGATCTCGTAACTATGATTACTCCTAAGGACGTACCTCTGTTCTCACGCCTAGGCCGTACTACTGCATCAGCCCTAACTCATGAATGGACTGAAGATACCAATACTACGACCTTTACTGATTCAATTTATGCTGATGGTGGCGCTCCCTCAGATAATACCTTCACTACTGTTCGTAGAAGCAATAAGATTACGTCAATTGGTCGTATTGCTAGAGCTACTGAGCTTCTAGTTGCCACCAACACCGTTGGTAAATCACTAGGCCAAGATGCTTATGCTCGCGAAGTAGAACATAAAATGAAAGACCTTATTCGTGCCGTTGAATACTGGCTATGGAATGGCGATGTTTCACAAACCTCACCTCAGCAAATGGATGGCGTAATCAATACCCTCCTATCAGGCTCAAACGCTGTTTCAAACTCAGGTTCAGCCGCCGCCCTAGTTGAGGCTAAACTACAAGAGGCTATTACTGCTTGTTATAACGCTGGTGGCAACCCTACTGCGGTATACTGCAATCCTACTGTAGCACAGCGCATCGCCAACTTTAATGCTGATAAGATTCGTTTCCTACCTGGTGGCGGTCCTGGTGGTCAAGGTCAAGGCACTTTCTCTTACATGTCGCCGTTTGGCTATACCCTAGAAGTAGTTCCGGTTCGTGGTGACTTCCTACCCTCAGGTAAAGTATATGTACTAGATGAATCGCAAATTCAAGTTGCTGAACTAGGTGGTCTAGGTATCCGTATGAAGGAACTATCAATTGGTAGCGCTGACATCGTTGCTAATCGCCTAATCAAGTTCTATGGAACGCTTGAGCTACGTGCGAAGCCTTTCCACGCAGTTATCTCAAATGTGGCGAATGTATTGTCGTAAGACTTTACAAATGCACTGATATCTGATAAAATTAGAATCGGGACTTCGGTCCCGATTTTTTAAAAGCGAACTTGGTAAATTTGAATAAACGCATTATCATAGTATATTAGCGCAATTTATGGCCCCAGAAGGGGCCATTTTATTTTATAGGTTTATAGATAATATAATTATTGTATTAATTTAGCTATATTAGGATAAAAATGAGCAGATACGTTACTTACGAAACATTTTCAACTTCGCCTTATGGAATAGACTTCTGTTCTTGTGATGATTCAATATTTGCATCTTCCGGGGAAGTTCAATTATTCCTTGATGATATGTCTGGACTGATTGATTTATATGCCGGCCGAACATTTGGCAGTGGTATGGTGACTGATACTTTTGTAGCCTCACCAGGAATTAACAAAATATTCCTTTCTAGATTCCCTGTTAATTATATAGAATCTGTTAAATTTTATCAAGATGGTAGTATAGATTCAGAAACAATTTCTTCTGGTTCATATAGATCTTTTTATGATGGCAGGGTTTTGTTTAACTCTAACCTATATGGTTATGCCACATATGAAATATTATATAATGCAGGATATTTGACTATACCACCTCAAATTGAATTAGCTACAATGATTCTAGCTAATTCATATGCCCTTGCAATTGAAAATAATGCTGTTGGTATACCAGAAGGCGGAAACACCACCAGATTCGTATTCGGTAAATACGAGGAGAATTTCGTTGACCCTCGTCAGCGATATGATGATATTAATGTTGGAATTCCTGTTACTGTTCATGCAATATTAAATAGATTTAAAGTGCAGAATTAATCTAATGCGCGGATGTAGAATACAAAAGAAAATTAAGAGAAACTTTATTAATCGTTTTGGCATTGACGTAATTAAAAAACGATTTATTGACGACCCTGGAATGCTCGATGATTTCGGAGAGCCTATTTCTGCTAGCGGAAATTTCGCCGAAGTAAACTTAAAAATAGTAATAGATACAGATAGAAGGCAAGTAGAAGAAACTTTAATTGGTGGCTTGCCAGAAGATAATAATAAAGAGATCTTATATTTCTATTGTTCGGGCGATGCAGACGTAAGGACAGGAGATAAAATAGTTTATCCTGTAAATACTCCAAATGAATGGATAGTTTTCTTTGTAAATCCAAATATTCAAGATGGTATTAATATAGCTAATGAAGTTAAGTGCCATAGAGATAGAAGGTACTAATGGCGAAGAAAGCTAAATTCCAGGAAGGATTAGGAGAATTGATAGATGGTCTTGAAATTCTTGAAAGCGAATTACCTGAAATAAATAGATATGCAATTGCAACTATTGCCGATAGAGCAGTTGAAATAGCGCGTAATAAAATAGAGCAAGGTGGAGATCCTAGCGTTGGTCATTCTGATGATACAGATGAATTAACTTCAAAATTAAGCAAAGGCAGACGATCGACCGGTTCTGAATTAAATGAAACCGGTAAATTAAAAAATTCAATCAGAATAACTTCAAATACCATTGCAATGGGAAAAATTCACGTAAATATTGGTTCTGACTTGATATATGCACACATTTTAGAATATGGCGGGTTTCCATTTGGTGCTGTTGGTCCGCCGCCAGCGGGTTTTATTCCGCCTAGACCATATCTAAGACCGGCTATACAAGAGGCCATTTGGGAAGCTCTCGGTAGTGGATTTGATAAAAAAATCGCCAGAGCATATGAACTATCATTAACTTCTAAAAAACGTAAAAAAGGTAAAAATGAGTGGAAGAAAGCGTTTGAATAATGCCAGATAGGGACATAGAAGAAATGGTTTTAAGAACCATTAAACATAAACTTGTTGAAATTACTAATATTCCAGCTTCATTAATAAACCCAAGGATGCCCGATTTTGAGTTCATTAATAAAGTTAATGGCACTCTGCAACCGCAGACCAACAAAGATCAATTTCCTTCAATTGGTATGAAATACTATGATAAAGTCAGATACTCAGCTAATACACATGGAGATTCTATATTAGTAAATAACAATAACGGAACGGCAATTGATTATCAACCTCAAGGCGAAATGATGTTGCCTATATCAATATATTTATTTACAGATACTAGCAAAGAACAAAGAACAATATGTAATAAAATTATTCAAGAATTTGGAAATAGTCCATTTTATGATCTATACGATGATGAAATAGATGGCGAATATGTTGGGGTTGAATTTATAGGATTTAATGACTTAGTTGCTCATAGGCCATTTATTAGATGCATTGATATAAATTGTAGAACTAGAACGCTTAATGAGGTTTCTGGATATGTCGTGGATGGATTCGGCTTGACTTTGCAGTCTAGTGTAAATTCTCTCGCTGTAAATGTCAATGAAGAAGATGCGTTCTCTTATTTTGAACCTCAACCACCAGATGAAATTGATGAAAATACGATATATTTCCAAGATTGGAATATAGTTAGGATTGATTTGACTGATGATTTTGGCGGGATCTACGAAAGAGTCGAGGACTCTCAATCACAATAACCTATAATTTTATCTAATATTATATAATAGGAATGGATTATCAAAACCGTTCTCTTAAATTATTTCTATCTTTGAAAGGAAACGAATTATAAATGAGTTTTGTTAGTTCATTTGATACTCAAGTAACTCCCGATGTTGCTCTACGTGAAACCACCCCTTCGCCCGCCCTTCGTTCGGCTGCGATTGGTATTATCGGTTGTGTAGGTCAAGCCAATCGTGGTCCTGTAGGCGTCCCTACTCGCGTCAATTCTCTAACTGAATGGGTTCGCGAATTTGGCGATTACACCAGCCTTCAGAACGTTGAAGGTTACATGTTCGTATACAATCTATTTAAATCAGGCGCTACTGCGGTTGACTTCGTTCGCGTAACTGACGGCAACCACCTACAAGCTACTGCTTCAGTAACTGGCACGATTTATCGTCTAGTTGATCCGGGCGCGTGGGGTAACTCAGTTACTCTAACCGTAACCAGCTCAACTGTTGCTGGTTATGTAAATCTTCTATTCGCTAACGGTTCAGCCGAAACTTACGAGTACCGCGGCGTAACCTTCACCTCTGCAACTGACCCCAACTACATCTCGACAGTAATTAACAACGCTGCACAGACAGACAACTTCATTGAATTAGTTACTGTTGGCAACACCAATCCCGCCACTGGCACTTACACCTTCACTGGTGGTTCAAATGGCTCAGTGCAGGGTTTATCACTATTAGATAGCGCCTACACTGGCACCAACAGCACTGGCGGCCTAACTGGCCTAGTAGCTCTTGAAGCTGATGACGACGTAGAAATTATCGTTTGCTCACGCTCAAACGCTACTATTGCTGGCGCTCTAAAAGACCACGTATCACTATCAACCGTGACTCCTCGTTTGGCTGTATGTGCCTCAGCTTCTGGTACTACCGTCTCAACTCTAGTCACTACCATGGCTACGTTTAATTCTGACCGTTGTATTATGACGTATCCTTGGGTTCAAATTGTAAATCCTCAAAACAACCGTAAGGAATATCATAGTCCAACTGCGTTTTATGCCGGCCTACTTTCAACCCTATCTTACCACATTTCACCTTCTCGTAATCAAATAAATGGTATTATTGGAACTGAAAGAGCTTTAACTCGCACTGATGTTGATACGCTTGGCAAAGCGCGTGTTTCACCTATCACGCTAATGGCTGGCAATGGTTTCGTTGTAAGGAATGGTTACACCACTTCGAACAACCCCGCCCTAGCTAATATTACTCGTCGTCGTGCAGTTAATTTCTTCGGCAAGACTTTTGAATCAGGTTTACAGCCGTTCGTTTCCAAGCCTCACACCCCGGCGCTTCGTGTTGACGTAGTTACCGCTATCTCAAACAAGTGCCAAGAAGAGACGAATGCTGGCAAGATTGGTAATGTAAATGGTGGTAAACCTTACGCTGTTAAGTGTGATGCCTCCAACAACCCTGATTCTATCGTAAGACAGAACAAGATGATGGTTGATGTTCAGATCTCACTCTGGGCCCCCGCCGACTTCATCAATGTAACCCTAGACGCCTCCGAAGCTAAGGTTCTAACCATCGGCTAAGGTAAAGTGAATGTTGGGGGCCTTGTGCCCCCAATTTAAAACTCTATATCTGATATTAGTATACAAAGAAGGAAAATATAAATGGGTAAAGCTAGAGTAAGAGGCCAGCATAATGAAATTTCCGTTCAGACTATGGACGGCACTTATCTTAAAGTTGGCGAAATCACTAAAATGTCCGTTGAGGAACTTGGTGAAATTAAAAAGAATCGCGGAATTGGTGAAGCTGAAATTACCGCCAATAAAACTTTCGAAGGCTATGATTTTACATTTGAAGGTGGTTTAGTTGATTGGAATCTTTCTTCACTTCTACATAGACAAGATAAAGCTATCGTTGATGGCGACCGCGCTCCATATTTCCGTATTGTCCAAAAGATTAAATTTTATGGCACGAATAAAATCGTAACTGATACCTACAATAATGTGGTTATTGCCGGCTATAATCTAGAAACTGATTCAATGGATGAATCAATGCAAAAATGGAAAGGCTACTCTGGTAGCGTCAAGGAAAGAAAAGATGATCTGGTTACTATTGATGCCGTACAAAATGATACCGGCGTAGAAGCAATGATTGCTAAAGCTCTACAATTGGACGAAGATAATAGTCCTTTCTATTAAGAAATGAAATTAAATGGGAAAATCGAGGGTATTAGGTAGACACGTTAAATTACTGGTTAATTCCAGCCAATTACTGTTGCCGATTGCCCTCGGAACCATTGACGAATTCAACGCTGTCTCTAATACTGATATCAGAAAGCGCCGCCCGATGGGATTCTCCATTGAGGCGGCTACTGAGCGTTATGGCGGATATGACCTAACGCTAAAAATCGCCAAAACAGACCCAATGCTTGAAAGATGGAATCATCTAGTAGAGCGCGGAATATTTGCTGGAAACAACATGCCAGAGATTTTCATTCTTGAGAATACAAAGCATTATAAATCAGTATTAGGTAATAATATAATAGAATCTTGGCTTTATAGAAATGTAACTTTATTTGGCCTTGATAAAAACACGTCAGATGAAATAACTCAAACGATAAAAGGATTTGCGACCCATAAAGAAATTGGGCCTGTTGATTTTACTTTTGCAGATCTAAATTGGCTACCTCAAATTGGATATCAAGAGGCTGTTCATCGTACAGCGCAAACTAATATAGATATTGGTTCGGCTATTTCTAACGCCCTTTCCAATGCAATAGATGATATAAATCCATTTAATTAAGTGAAAAGATAATGTTTGAATCAATTGGATCGGCCATTTCAACTGGCCTTGATGTGCTATTGAATAGACCGGGTTCTGGTCCTAGTGCATTACCTAAAAAATCTATATTAAGCTCTAATGTAACCTTATCCTTTATTGACGTTGAAAATAGTAAGGAATTTTATGTTGCTGAATTTGAAGAGCTTCAAAAGAATAAGTTATTTAAAGAAAAGAAGAGATTTAAACCATTTGGCTCAATGAAATCAATCCTACTAAAAGAAGATGCTGGATGGGAGCTTACACTAACCGGTGAAAAGACCGATGGAACATTGGATAGATTTATTTATATTCAAGAAATGTATCTAAGAGGTAAAGGGGTTTCTTCATTACCTAATATAGAATCCACATTCAATAATGAACAAATTATCGCCTCTAATCTATCATTTAAAGTATATGAGAAAGCTAGAGATAATAATAAAAATTTAGCTGTATATGTATATGGTGATGTTTCTATAATTAGTTATAGCGAAAATATACCTAAAGATAATGAACCAGTAACTTATACATTAAGCTTATTTGCCCCATATAGAAGTTTAACTCCGTATTCAGTTAACGATCCAGATAAAGAGCTAGAAACAGTTTTATCTAAAATGATAGCTAGTATAGTTGCAAATAACAAAAACTAGGAGTTTAATAAATGAGTGAACGTGAACTGAAGCAAAATGAAGTTCGTCTAAAAGATGGTCGAATTTTGGAGATTAAGGAGCTTTCAGCACTTGAAGATAGTGTTGCTTATCGTATGGCAGCGCCTGAACTTGTAAAAGAAGATAATCAAATCATAAGTGGCATGACTGTTCGCGCTGCTCAAATTGCCCTATCAATCGCCAAGGTTGATGGTGAAGATTTCAAGCCTGTTCGTGAACTACAGGACGTTTTCAATCTACAGGCCAAATATGGTAAGAAGGCCTGGGCCAAAATTTCAGACAAATATTTTGAGATTAACGAGGCTGACGACGAGGGGGAATGATTTCCTGGGCGGACGATGACACGTTCCGTTCAGGATTAGCTCTTCTAGATAAAGGTGTCCCATACGAGTGTATATTCGGAAAGCCAAAATTATGGTCTAGAAATATGAGAAATGCGGCAATAATGGTATTTAATGATTTTGCCGGTGCCAATGAAGACGACTTAGAATAATCTAGGTCGTTTTTTATTACCTAAAAAAATCGCCAAACTCAACTTAAATTATTAATATATACCTATTTCTTCTTTGGATAATAAATGATTTACTTTACCGAGATTTCAAGAGATATAACGGGGCAACAAGACGCTGCCGAGACTATAGTCTTTCAATTTTACATGAAAGAGCTTCCAGAATCAATAAAATTTCCTCTTATTACAAAAGTTAACCATATTGAATATAATGGTGGATTTCATACAAATCAAATAATGGGAGTATTCCCTAAGGAGATTGAATGGGAAGGATGTTTTTATGGGACTTATTCTAGTCTAGAAAAAGGAGTTTATAGCGCTAAAGAGCGTTCAGATGAAATTAAACAATTTATGGGAAGACCTATAAGAGTCGGATTCGCAGTCCCTAATGGAAATGATTCATACATCCCAGGCGAGAGCGACGAATCAAATTCAGTTATTGGTAAGACTACAGATAAACTAAAAGCTAATGCGATTGTTGGAGTTTACGTAATTGAAGAGTATGACCAAGAAATTATTAATTATTCTGATGTTAATTATAGAATAAAATTAACACCACATCAAAGGCAAGAAAAGATAAAGCCGGCAGATACAGTAACTGTAGCAATTAAATATAATATTGAAACGGTAGGAAAGGCCGCTGCTAACATTGGAAAGATAGCTGGTGGAAAGCATCCTTCTATAAAAAAAGCTAAGGTTGCCGGCAAAAAAAGTGGAGCAATAGCAGAACAACAAGGCCCGACTGACGAACCGCTATCCAAGCGCGGCCTAGATATTGAACAGAGGGCTGCGGCTCAACGCCGAGAAGATGCGGAAGCAGCCAGAAGGCGCTTGGCTGCTGAAGAGGCTAAGAGGAAGGCTAAGGCCCTACCAACTGGTCAGAATGGTAAAACTAAACCCGTTAAACCAAAATAGCAAAGATAGGATTATATGGCTCAATTTAACATTGGACTTAATGCCCAAATAGTTGGCGCAAGTAATATACGTAATTTCCGATCACTAGTAAAGAGCCTTGGTGGTGATCTGCACGAAACTACAAGCGAACTTGTAGAGTTAAATGGAGTGCAAACCAGAGTTTCTAACATGGTCATTAGAAACTTTGGAAGGATGACCGCTGCTCAAAAGGCTAAAATCGAAGCTACTATTGCGGATTATAGAGCTAATAGAATATGGACTTCTTCATCAAAAGAAGTCACCAATGCCTCTAGGCAAATTGCCACTTATTTAAAAAATGTTGAAAGGGCTCAACAGGCAGCCGCGCGCGCAACAACTGCTCATGCTAATGCCCTAGCTAACTTAGCTCAGAGACAACAAATTTTAAATCAAAATCAACAAATAAGGGTCAATCAAGCTGCATCTGGAAGAATTCAAGTTGCAAATGCTCAGCAAGCGCTTTTTAATCAACGTCAAGCTGCTATAGCCAATGCTCAACAACAAAGATTTAATCAGCAACAACAACTAAATCAACAGCGCCATGCTTTGGCTATGCAGAGAATTAGTGCCTATCATAGAGGTACTGGCGGTATATTGCCGGAGGGCGTTGTTAATGGCGGCATTATGAAAGTTTTAGCTTATGACGCTCTTCGCCGTACTCTTACAAACGTATATCAGCAAATTGGTCAAATCGGCGACAAGATAAAGGACTGGACTGTAGAGGCAGTTAATTTCAATGATGAAATGGCTCGCTCGCGTACCGTTTTTGAGGGTCTTGGTATTCTAGGTCAGAAGAATCCTGACGGAACTCAGATGACTTTAAAACAAGCTGAGCAATCAACAAATCCTAAAGCAAGAGAAGCTTTCGCTAAATCAGAACAATTCGCAAGTCAAATGATGAATAGGCTTCAGTCTGTCACGATCGAAACTGGTCAGGACATGAATGAAGTAATCTCTAGTGCTCGTCAATTGTTACCTGACTTAATTAACAAACGCAAAGCAAGAGGCTATGATACTTCTGCCTTGCTTGAGAGTCCTGATATGTTCGCTAATGTTACAGAAAAAATGGTAAGAATGGCTGCGGTATTGAAGATGTCAGATCCTGGCGGTCGTAAGCTTGGATGGCATATGGTCGCTTTACAAGAATTAATGTCTGGTACTTCGGGAGGTGCCAAGGATAAGGGTATGGAAATCGTTAAGTCGATGCGTACTCGTGAAGGTATCCGCATTAGTGAAAAAGAAGCATTACCAATTGCTAATGCCGTTAACAGTGGCGATCTAGATAAAGCTTTAGAATTAATTACTGCCGTCATGGAACGTTCTGGTCAGGGCGCATCTGTAGCACTTAACCAACTTGCAAATACATTAGGAACTAATCTAGATGCATTTCAGACCGCTTTGAAGATAATGGCTGGTGATTTCACAAAGCCGTTATGGGAAGGGTTAAAAAGCAGATTCAATGAAATTCGACTTGTAATGTCAAAAGTCTTAAAGACTGATAGCATAAGGAAGAATCTAGAAAATGTTGGTAAGATATTTGAAGCTGCTTTCGTACCTGCAATGAAAGTTATCACCAAAGCTGTTGATGATTTTGCTAAGAACCCTGATAAATATATCAGAATGCTTCGCAACTTTTCAATGGTTACAGCTGATGGAGCTGCCGTTTGGTTAAGCGCTACAATGGCTATTGCTAAATTTACTGGTTCATTCTTGGGAATTACTAATGGCAATATGTTAAACACACAGCCGATTAAGAATTTCATGTCTCAATTGGATGCATTTGCGCCTGAATTTGGTGAAAAGTTTAATAAGATAACTCAAGGAATGATTGACTCTCTTGCGCCAATTACCGAAAATATAGTGCCAGGACTAAAGGCTTTAACTGATACTGCTGAAAAATTTGGTAAAACAATTTCACAAATAGAATCAGCGCTTCATGTATTTAAAACAATCGCAAGTATAGTGAATATAGCCGGCACTTCAATTGCGCTATTTGGTCATGCATTTAAAGAAATAATTGCCTCCATACTTAAACTTGCCAGTGGAGCGCTTGCAAAATTAGGAATAAATAAAAAACTTGATGTTGGTGTATTCTCAAGAGAATCATTAGATCAAGAATACAACAAAATGATGAATTGGCAAATGGAAAATTTTGCTCAAATTGCTAAACAAGCTGGACTAATTCCAGAGTCTGTTGACACTACTTCTCTATGGGATAAATTAGATAGAAATTCAAACGATAAAACGAAAATCAAAGATATAAATGCTTTTTTCAATAGTCCTGAACAATTAGCTGAATCTGCAAGACTAAGGAAGATAATGGAAGAAGTTGCTTTAAAATACAAAAAAGGAACTATCCCGGAAGCTCAATATCTGAATCCAGCCCCAAACACAGCAACACTTAAACCTGCCACCGTTAAAGGATTTGATGGTAGACAATATAAGACTGGTAACTTAGTAGAAAGAGAACCATTTAAAGGCGAGTCACCCAAGAAATATCCTACTGTACTTGCTCAGAATTTACCGCTACCTAAAATTCCTGGTGCGGAATTAGGTCGTAAATTAACACCTAGCTCAGATCTACCTCAACAATCAGTAAAAGCACTAAATGACAATACTAAAGCTTTAAATAATGTTGCGTCTGCTATACTTGGTAAAGAAAATAAGCAACTTCCGGCTAAGAATATAAATACGTCTACAAATGTACCAAATATTTCATTGGTTAGTAAAGTTGTACCTAGTCCAAGTCCTTCACCTAGACAAGTGCAAAATGTAACTGTTAATAGAACTAATGTCCAAAATGTTAGCAACGTAAAACAAACGAACCAAGTTGCTGGCGTAAAATCGGCCCAAACTAAGCCAGTGGTAACTAGAGAGATAGCAAAAATAGAGATTCTTAATAACAAACCTATTTCTTTGGATGCTGCTAAAGTAGCGCAAAATATTAAAATAAGTAATAAGCCAATTGCCATAAATCCAAACTCTATGAAGATGGAATATAATTTCAACTTTAGCGGTATAACCGTAAATGCAAACAACCCGCAGGAATTCATTGACAAATTCGTTAAGTTAGGTAAGGGCTCAGTTACGACTCAAGGCCCAATGCCAACTTCATCACCATCACCAAATCCTAATAAGGGTGCGGCTAGAGGAGGTTACTGATAATGTCAATCACTTTAGATAAATCAATATATAATCAAATAGTTAATCAGAAAATTGAAAACGAGCTAGTAATAAGCGATTTATATGCTAGCTTTAGCAATTTGACGATGGAAGAACAACAAGATGCAATTGAAATAATCTATAATTTAAATATTATAAACGATGAGTTCAATAAATATATCGTAATATATAATAATTCAATTTCCAATGACGATCAATCAGAGGAGTATATTTCAGTATATGGTGATACATTTCAAAGTATTGCCTCTAAGCTAACTGGCGACTTTAACAATTGGAAGTCAATAATGGATTTTAATTATATAAAAGACCCATACATAGAGCCTGGTACTGTAATTTTAATACCAAGAAATTTATAATTTAATATGTCTAGTTTGTCTTATAATAAGGATCAGTATAGATCTCATACGCCGTTCAGTTTTGTTATTATTGGCGGTGAATTAGCTGTAGTACAAAAATATAATTTAAATTTAACAAATAAAGGTGAGGCTAGTTCTTGCCAAATTTCTATTCCATTAGAAGGAATAGATACTAAGGTATTTGTTAATAATAAAAATAAAGACGAGCACGTTGAGGTTTTAATATATACAGGATATCTAATAGATACCGAGGATCCATCCACTCAAATAAAAGAATTTGTTAATTTAATTAATTCTGGTAGGGCAAAAAATCAGTCAAGATTTAGTGTTAGATTTGACGGATTTGCCTCTCAACCTGAATGGAATTTTGGCATGACAAGAATGTTGAATCTTTCTTGCTTTGATTGGTCGCAAATACTAAGAGAATATAAGTGGGAAACGAATATAAAAGATGGTGATACAGAGGTAAGGAAAGTTATTTCGCTTATTCAGGAAAGAGTAAAAGGTCTTAAAATAATTGCAGATGAATATTTTGGTTCGTTAAAACTTGGAGAGATTGATTCTGAAACTAAAAAGCACAACTATGGATGTTCTGGAAGAAGTTATTATGAAATTCTTGAAGAGTGCGCTAAGAAAATGAACAAGAATTTAATAACACTTGGCAAGAATATATATATAACTGACTATAAAAAGCAGCCTGTCATATGGTCATATTATTATGGATCAAAGGATAGTCCTACTTATACAGAAGCAGAATCACTTACACCTTTTGAGAATTTAACTCTTAGATTTGGCGAAATTGGCGACAAACAAAGGTCTGATGTTGTGGTTGATTTAACCTCTAGAACCTTAAGCAAAAAGGGGAAGTCTTCAATAACTAAAGTGCGATTTCCTGAAAATTCCACTGTAAACTCTCTTACTAAATACATAAATAAAACTTTAAAGAATAATCTTAGTGAACAAGAACTTAAAGTTTTAGCAGAAAATATTTACAAAAAAGAATCAAGAAAGGTTATGACTGGAAATATAAACGTGTCTTTTGCAAATCCATTCGTAAATTTATACGACCTAGCTACATTTGTAGCTGACGAAAATAATCCTGATTTGGTTTATATGAAAGGCATAAATTTTTCGATAAATTCCATTTCAGAAGAATATTCAGTTGATGGATACACACAAACTATTGATATAGATAGCTCACCAGAGATAACTGGAAGATTAAAAGAGAGAATAGCTCCAATGCAGATAAAAACTAATATAGCATACAATCCTATATACGTTGGTGATACTTCTATCTTAAATAGAAAATTAAGTAACTAGTATAACCGAAACTCACAGAGCGGGCTCTCGGATAAATCCAGGAAATTCGCCAAATAATAAGGAATAAAAAAATGTCAGATAAAGATAAATGGCATAGAGATATATATGATGCAATAGATGCAATTGCCTCTGGTGATAGTCCAAAATCTAATATACTTATCTCTGAAGCATATGTGACGGAAGTAAGAACTACGGATAAAAGAGTTAGGGTTAGTCTACTTCCTGATGATATAGACATGGGATGGATTAGATTATATATGCAGGGAATAAATAATAATTGGTCTTTTGGAATGTTACCGACTGTTGGGAATACTGTGGTTGTCCTATTTCCTAGAGGGCAAAGAGACTCCGCAATTTGTTTAGCTGGTGGCGTTGCAGAAGGTGAGGATAGGGGCTCGCCAATGTTGAATTCGCTCGAACTTGATATTCACGATGCCAATGGAAACAAAATAACCATGAACTCTAATGGAATACAAATAAATTGTAATAGATTGGTATATAATAATGGCCTAAAGCCAGTTGCAAGAGTTGGTGATAAAGTGGCAACACCATTCGGCCCAATGCTTATAATTGAGGGAAATAACGATTTTCTTGCATAAGCATGGCAATTTCAGCTTAAATTATTATTGAGGTTAAAAAATGTTAAATAAGGCAGCACTAAAAGCGGCACTTAAAGCTTGCTTTGAAAATGTAAGTGAAAATAAAACGTCAGATGACGCAGCGGAGGAAATGGCAAACGCTATTGATGCATATGTTAAAAGTGCCACTGTTCTTCCAGGCACCTTCTCCAATACTGGCGGCCCTGTTGTTGGTAGCGGAATTTTACAGTAGGTTTATATGGCTTTAGATTTTGAAAAATTACGCATAGATATATTAAACTCTTTTCTTACTGATGTCTCCAATAGTTTAAGTGAGGAAGACTATTTAACCGTTAGTTCAATGGCTGAGTCTCGTGCAAATTCTCTAGCTCAAGCAATATTTGATTTTGTAAAAAGTTCCAATGTTGTTGTTAACGAAGGAATAGAGAGCGAGCAGAATATAGAATCATTGAAATATCTAACTATTACAAAAGGTAATGGATACATTGAATAATGGCTGATTTTGGAAATGATTTAATATTAAAAGATGGAGATTTAGTATTTGCGCCAAATGCTGATCTATTGACAACTAGGGATTATGAAAATAATAATCAATCTACTACAAAATTTGATGGCTATTATAACATAATATTTTCAGTTTTCAATAGATTGAATACTGTACAAGGCGAAATTCCGTTTCATCCAGATTACGGAACAAGTTTACCTTTGTTGGTATCAAAACCAAACACTAAATCAATGTCTGAATTAATAAAATCAGAATTTTACAAGGTGCTTGAACAGGATCCTAGAATATCAAAAATAATTAGCGTTACATCTGAAAGTTCTGGAAATCAGCTTAATGTTAAGGCAGAATTACTATTGATAGGAAAGTCTGAAAGTTCGGTATTTATTTTCCCCAACTTCTTTATTGAGTAGAAAATGATAAGAAATATATATAAATTCTCTGAAATTCTTTCAAGGATGACGAACAGAATGTCGTCATCTACTTCAATTAGCGACTTTACGCCAGGATCAAACATAAGAACTATATTTGAAGTAACTGCGTTATTTGTAGAGTATCTTCAATTCCTAGTTGAGAATGCTTTCAAGTCGTTTTTTATTACTACTTCATTTGGTGAAGACCTAGACAACAGGGTAGAAGATTTTGGAATGGAGAGAAATTCTGCTCAGGCAGCAAGAGGCATACAGACTTTTATAAGTAGCACTCCGGCTACATCGACCTTTATTATATACTCTGGAACTACAGTGTCAACACAGCCGGATGTATTTGGAAATACAATCAGCTATACCGTAGACAATGATATAACTTTTGTTTCTGGCGCTGTTAGTGCCACTGGATATGTAACGTGTAGTTCCCTTGGTATCATCGGAAACGTTCCTAGTGGATATATTACTAATATACCAACAACGATAGCCGGCATAACCTCAACCACTAATGAGTCCAGTTTTACGAATGGCTCAACGGAAGAGTCTGATGATCAACTAAGGAAAAGAGTTCCTATATATTTAAACGGTCTTCAAAAAGGAAATGAGGACGGTATACGCGCCGCTGTTTTAGAAGTTGATGGAATAACACTGGCTAAAATGGAAGAGAATAATCCATCTAGGGGCTATGTAACTGTATATGTCTCTAATGAGTCTGGCATACTTAGCCAAGAACAATTGGATGATGTTTTAACTGCGGCAGAAAATGCTGCCTCTTTCGGAATAGAAGTTAATGTTATATCTCCAACTGTCGAGTATATAACAATTTCTATTGATGCCGAAATAGATAGCGACAATTTCAGTGAAGAATTCATAAAAGAAGATATAAGGGATTCTATTGATGAACGTGTCAGAACAAACCCGGCTTCGGATCTATTAATCTATGATATAATTCTAGCGGCTACAGTACAAGGCGTAAATAACGTAAAAAATGTTACCATTAATGGGCTAGAAGAAGATTTTGAAGTTTCTGGATTCAAGGTAATAAGGTTAAATGACCCAAGCGTAGATATAACAATCAACATTATATAAAAATGTCAATTCTTAATTATACTTTATCTGAAATAACAAATAGGATAATCCTGAATCTTCCTGTTAGATTCATTAAGGATGAATCTTCAAATGTATATAAACTTTTCCAGGCAATTGCCGACGGATTCATGATCTCAACGACTCAAATTGATGAACTTTTTCGCCAAACTTCATTAACAACTGCTACTGGATCATATACAGATGAATATATTTCTTCTTTGTCAGCTATCGGTAGATATAAAGAGGGTGTCGTATATCCAAATAATGATGAAACTGATGAAGACTACAAACAAAGATATAAAAATACTATATATGTATATAATTCAACGAAGCTAGGATTAAAACAAATAGTTATAGACATGCTAGGAAATGAACCATTTGACATGTACACTGGTAGTAAAAAAGGTGCATTTGCAAATGGTAGATATTATTATAATTCTGGCTTTGGTGCAGTTTATGGTGACGGAGAAGATAATCCATTTGTTGGCTATATAGAATTCCTAAGAAGACCAGCGCCAATTTACTTAGAAGAATTACGCAAAACAATAAATAAATGTAGAGGATATGGCATTACAATTTACTTAAAGTATCCCTCAACAGATGACCTCACCATTTCATTTGACGAAGGCACGCTTTCTAGGGCCGAGATTTTTAGCTAAAATTATATCTGAATATAGCAATACTACTTAAAAAGAGAGAGTATGTCAGAAATTAGAATAGACCAGGATTTAGATCCATCGTTCTCAAGAAATTCCACAGCATCTTACAACGATGGCTCTATTGCGTCAAGCGGAGTTATTCGATATGAGAATATCGTAGAAGTTATCACCGTTGATTCACCGTCGGAATGGGCTAATGGCTCAAATCTTCGAACGAATGTATCATACAATCTTTTAACTGCAAATCAATCTAGTTTTGAATCTGATACAACCGGCACTGTTGCTAATGGTACTGCAACTAGATCTGTATCATCTTTTTGGGCATGGAATGGGACTCAATCTCTTAAGTGTATGGGTGCAAATAGCACCACAAACTTTATAGGTATTTCAGTTAACTATATAGCTGGTAATAGCTATATTTATTCAGCATATTGCTATAATCCTGGCCCTAGTTCAATCACTGTAACAACTAACGTTGCCGGTGTTTCTTCACAATCATTTACAATTCCATCTGGAGCTGTACAGAGAATCCGCACGCTAATACAAACGCCTAGTTCTTCGGCATCGCAAACTTTTAGATTCTTTGAGGCATCTGGTGCGGATTTTTATATCGATGGCGCAATGCAGGAAATCGTCACTTCGGACGCTGTTTCGCCATGGGTTCTTGGCGGAACTTCCGGCGTATCATTAAACAACCCGCCTAATTTTTCAAGAACAAATGCAGCTTACAATCTAGGCTCTAGCATTGGCATAAACACGCCTAGATATGTATCAGGAGGAATATTTCTAGAGAAAGCTTCTACTAATGTACTTCAAAGATCTCAATCTTTTGATAATTCTTACTGGACAAAGACCGATTCTACGGTATCAAGTGGTTTTATAGCACCAGATGGAACAAATACGGCATTCAAACTTTTTGAGAATTCAAATGCTGTAAGACATTATGTTTGGAGAAGTGGCGTTGTTACTGTTGGAGCCGCCACAACTTTCTCTGTTTATGCAAAGGCTGCCGAAGTTACATCAATACAACTTGCAGGATCAACTGGCTCTACAACAGAAGCCGCTTCATTTGATCTAGTAAGCGGAACCATTATAAATTCTGGATTAGCTACAAATATCTCAATGGTTGATGTTGGAAATGGTTGGTGGCGCTGTTCTTATACTGTTGTAAGTCCGGCAGGAACGGCATGGGCTATTAGAACCGTTCAAAGTGGTACTGTTACTGATTATGCTGGAAATCCTGCCTCCGGTGTATTGATTTGGGGAGCCCAAATTGAAACTGGAGACGTATTAACTTCATATATACCTACTACTTCGGCTTCTGTTACCAGGAACGCTGAAACTGTTACAATAGATAACACTGGTGCAAAAATACTTAATTCATCAAGCGGTGCCATTGTTGCTCGCTCTTATTTCGGAGCAAATAAGACTTCTATCCCTTCATCAAGTTTACAAACTTTAATAGACGTAAATAGCTCAGGAAGCGCGAATAGATATAGAATTTTAACTAATGGCGGCGCCTCACAAGTAAGGGCCATAATTGGTGCGTCAGGCGGTGTATCAACTACGCTCAATTTGACCACTATTTCCGAAGGTTGGCATACGGTAGGAATTAGATGGAGCGGTTCATCATATGAACAGTGGGTTGATGGCTTGCTTGTTGGGACGGCATCTGTATTATTAACTGGTGTTGGCTCTCAGATCCTAATAGGTGGCGCACATACCGATACATTAGGATGGAATGACACCATTGACTTTTTAGCATTTTATGACTATACACCATCAACCGGCCAAATGGCAGCTTTCACTTCAAGTTCAGCTACCACTGGTTCAGTATATAAAGTGGATTTTAACAATAATTTAAATTTCTCTGCATCAGGAGTTTATACTTCTGAGTGGTTTAATTCTGGAATTTACAATTCTTCATATTTAGCTTCTGGTGTAATAATTACTCCTTCCGGTGGTGGTTCATTTACTGAATATCGCGTTGCTAACTTAGGCGATAAGTCGGATGCCTCTTCTTGGTCATCTACGACTGGTATAGGTAAATTCATTCAATATCGCACAACTTTATATTGTGATGGCTCTAGTGAACTATCGCCAATTTCCACATCTACGACAATTATACCGGCGTTAAATGACAGATCTGCTATATTTGAGGGCTCTACAACTAACTTATTTACGTCGCCAAATTCACCAGCGACACAAACTATTTCTGTTACGCCTGATGGTAATTATTCTTTGAGGTTCGATGGAAATTATGCCTCTTCTGGTTCGGTATTAATAGAACACTTAAATACTGAAACAACTATTTCTGATTTCAGTACCGGAACGCTTACAAATGTGCAAGCGTCTGGTAATGCATTAATTTTGGCAACTGCAAAGGCTGACCCTACATTTACTAGAGCATCAATAGCAACATTACCAAATGAGTTAACTCAAGTATCATCTGGCGTAACTCGTTATGCGTCAGGTGCTGTTGATGATGGAGCAGTAAATCTTCTGCAAAGGTCACAAGAAATTGATAATGCTTATTGGGTAAATTCTGCCCTAACAATTAGCGCTAACACAGGTTTTGCTCCTGATGGTACTTATACCGCTGATTTATCAATACCTACAATTGCAAACGGCAGTCACTCTTTGATTAGAAACTCTAACATAATGACTCTTGGCTCGCCTTATGTGTTTAGTTGTTATGTTAAAGCTTCTGGATATAATTATGTTGCATTATCTCAGTATGACGGAAGTAGTAGTGTTGGTATAATTGGCTTTGACCTTGTTAGCGGTATCGTAACATGGAATGCTACCAACGGCGGTTCAAGCTCTGGCTATATTCAGAATGTTGGCAATGGTTGGTATAGAATTTCAGCTTATTGGCCTGCTCCAACCATGGCTAGAGTTCGTATATATGTATTACAAAGTCCTTTAACAAGCAATTCAGTTTCTGCTTTTCCAGGTGATACAGTTTCAGGAGTTAGCATCTGGGGTGTTCAACTAGAGGCGTCAGTTTCTGGACAAATTTATCCATCTTCCTATATTCCAACCACTTCAGCCTCTGTCGCTAGAAGTGCTTTAACTGGCGATAGATCTATAATGATAGAGGAATCATCAACCAACTCCAGTCTACAATCTCAAACAATCGATAATGCAACTTGGGTTAAAACTAACGTTTCAGTTACTGCTAACACAATAGCCTCTCCTGACGGCACCACTACAGCGGATTTAATGAATGAAACTGCTATTGACAATGTTCACTATGTAGCACAATCATCAGTCCTATCCGTTGGTATAAATGCAATTTCAGCATATATTAAATCGTCTGGCAGGAGATATGTTCTACTTTCAAGTGCTTCCGAAAGTTTTGCATTGTTTGATCTAGCCTCTGGCGTCGTTGATACGTTATTTGGTTCTGGGTCAAATGCAAGAATTGATCCCGCTGGAAATGGTTGGTATCGCTGCTCAGTTATCGGTAATTCAACTAGTTCAACACTAAGAATAAGACTTTATGATGAATCTAAGGCAAATTCTTATCTTGGTAATGCTGCATCTGGTGTTTATATCTGGGGCGTGCAGGCTGAACAAGGAAAATCATATCACACTTCATATATTCCAACGACAACTGTTTCTGTAAATAGAAATGCTGAAGTTTTAACAATCCCATCAGGCGTTGTAAATGTATCAACTGGCGCGATTACTTCAATTTCTAGATTCTATTACAATGGATTGGGAAATGTAATTTCTCTATTTAATTTTGAAACTGGCGCTACTAACAATCGCGCTTACTTAAATTATGAGCCATCGAACAACAGATTTGTGTTTGGTCTATACAATAACGCAGGAATTCCATCATTTGCTTATGGAAATACCGCCCTTCCTATTGGCTGGCACACTGTAGGCGTTAGATACAATACTTCAAACGCTGATGTATGGATGAATGGAAGCTTGATTACGGTTTCTCCGGTATCAAACCCGAATATACCACAAATTACCCACACCTCACCTGTACAAATTGGAAGCGGATCTGGCGGAACTGGCTATATAAATTCATTAATTAGCGGCATGCATTTCTACAATGCATATTTTTCAGATTCAGAAATGTCATTCTTTACTTCAACTGGTGCGTTAATCCCACTTGATTTTAGAACTACTTATGGATTAAGGTTCACGGATAACTTACTTCATGGAGAAGGTGGAAGTCGCATAACAACTCCTAAAAACTTATCAATGCTTGGAAGCGTTGCTGGTTCAACGATTTCATGGTCTTCAACTACTTCTGCAACTGGAACTGTTTCTGTAAGCACGTCAATTGATAATGGTTCAACTTGGATTTCAGTAACTTCATCTGGCTCTATCGCTGGACTATCTTCTGATGTTTCTGCATCTGGAAAAATTCTACTAATTCGCCAAGAGTTAGTTTCTTCTAGTACGAGTGGCGTTAGTCCATCACTAAATGATATCTCTGTTAGGATTTCGCAGAAACAAACCAAAAACAAAAATGAATATATTAAACCATTATATAGTTCTGTCTCATTTACGCCAACCAACGTAAGTAAATGGCAACTTGAGAATAGTGTCTCTTCTACTAATTATCAAAATGATAATACGAGCAGGGTTGCTGATGTGCTAACTATTCCTTCAAGTGGAATAATAAATACAGCATCTGGCTCCGTGATTGTTCGCGCATATTTCGATCAATATACACATAATCCTATTGCTAATAAACAATCGTATATGTTCTGGTGTGGCACTGATTCCTCAACTGAAAATATGATCTCTCTTTGGAATGATTCTGGAAATCTTAAGGCTTCATACCATTCAGGGTCAACTGTACAAACTGCAACTTCATCGTCAAGCGGATATTATGATGGTTATCACACGTTTGGAATGACTTGGAATAACGGAACGGTTAGTTTATGGGCTGATGGCGTATTACTATCAACTTCAACAGGATTAATAGCTCCGATTTCACTTGGTTCCAATATTAAGGTTGGTTGTGGTGGAACTGAAAATTGCTGGAATGAAAGAATTTCACAAATAGATATATTTACAGAAGCTCTAACTAATGTTGAAATGACTAGCTATACTTCAACCGGATCATTAACTATTCCTGTGACTTATAAACACTCATACCAAATGAAATTTGAAAATAATCTGAAATACGGTATGTGTGGCTTATTTACCAGTAGGTGGATTGATGCTGGTGTAAATACCGCTGGAACTCCGTGGATTACCTTCACGAAGACGGAAAATAAACCGGCTGGAACTGATGTTAAGTATCTATTTAAGGCATCTGATACCCAAAGTGAGGCTGTAGCCTTCTCAGAGGACATAACCACTCAAACTGGCAGATACATGAAAGTAAGAATTGCCCTGTTATCGGATGATGCAGACTCAGCAACACCTTCAGTTAGTTCAATTTCCGTTTACCCTAGAAACGCTTAATTATATTAAATAATTAATAGCAGCAATTAAGTTAAGAGGGAAAATGAAAAAGGTTTACGTAGCTGAATTACAAGAGATATTAAATACTCATATAACTGGCGTGCAGGATTATCTAGAGCAAGCGATAACGCTTTTAATGGACCCATTCTTGCAGGTTTCAAGCGGTGTTGTTACCAATTTGGCTGTTAGTTCTGGCGTAATAGATACAATAGTTGTTGCAACTGGTTCAATATATCAAGATGGTGTATTTGGTCAACTTGAGTCAGCCTCTGGGTTGGTTTTATCGTTACCATCATCTGGAACTAGAACTGATTTAATTGTTGCCTATTATCAAGAGGTTCTTGATAGTCCATCATCTGGCTTTGTCCTGTTAGATGTTAGCACAGGTCAAGAAGCGGTTCAAACCAATCCCACTAGAAAATTCGGCGCAGTAAGAATACAGCAATTAACTGGAACTACGTATGTAACTAGGCCAAGTAACAAAATTCCTCTTTGTGAAATAGTTGTTAATTCGTCTGGCCTAGTATCTTTAACTGACGCTAGAATATATTCTAGGATCACAAGGCTGCAAATGGATTTAAAGTTAAACTTTAGAAATATGTTTTATTCTGGATTTTAAGGAAGATAAATGTCAAACGTTTTTGGATCAATAAGACCATCTGCAACAACTGAGACTGTTTTATATACAGTGCCGCCTGGCAGAGAAGCTATAGTAAATATATTAGCTGTTTGTGCCTCTGGTTATGTAGCAAATATAAGAATTGGGGTTCAATCAACAGCCGGTGCTTTCGCTGCTAAAGATTATGTTTTATATGATTATAATTTAAATGCAAACGACTTCTGGGAGAGAACAGGAATTGCACTAACTGCTGGCAATTCAATTAGAGTATATACAGATCAACCAGTAGTTAATTTTCACTATCACGCAGTAGAAGAAGGTATCTAAGTCATGGCAATTAGAAGAAGAGAATCTAAAAATATAGTAAGTATAGATTTTAATAATACAGGCAATAACTATTTTACAGCTAGAACAGAAGAAAATGTAGTTACGCTAGTTGGCGGTGGTGGTAATGGTGGTTCTGGAGCGCTTATTGGAGCCGGAGGTATTGGATCTGGCGGCGGGGGCGGCGGCGGCGCGGGTGCTATTTTATATAGAGTAACGGTTTATTTAACACCTGGTGAGACGTATAATTTTTTTGTTGGAGCTGCTGGTCAAAGCACGTCTCTTTATAATGCCGCCGGTACGCCAATTCTTATAGCTCCTGCTGGATCAAATGGTGCTAATTCTCAAGCCGTTGTTGCTGGTACAGTTGGTGGAAATGGCGGCCTTGGTGGAGCAGGAGGTCGATTCAGTAATGTGTTAGTTAGCGGTGGTGCCCAGGGTGGTGGTGGCGGTAATGGTAGCCCTGGAACTGCTGGTGCATCAGGTAACGTTTATCAAAATACAACAATTGGATATGATTCGGATATTAAGCCATTTATTATACCTGGAAATTCTGGTGCTGGCGGCGGTGGAGCTGGTGGTTCTGGGGCAGGTCTTGGCGCAGCCGGTGGCTCTAGTGGATACGCGCTTTATGGAACGGCCACTGTGTCTGGTGGCAGCGGTGGCGCGCTAGGTTCCGGCTCAAGTCATGGCGGCGGTGGAGCTGGTGCTATAGGATTCAGGCTTGGATCATATGGCGGGCTTTCTGGAGCTGGTGGCAATGGAGCGCCAGGCGGTTCAAATACTGGTGCTGCTGGCGGTAATGCAAACGCTAACTCTGGCGGTGGCGGCGGTGGCGGCGGCGGTGGCGGCGGCGCTGGTGGCCTTGGCGGAACTGGATATGCCCACGTTTCATGGGAAGAATAAAATGTCGAAATTATTTATATTATCTACAACAATGATTACCATCGTAACACTATCAATGAATATGGCTATGTAAGGAGAGAATAATGATAATAGAAGATGGTACAAAAGCATACTGGTCAAATTTAAGAACTCTTTCATCTGCATCGTCTGAGTCGTCAATTCCGCTTGCGACTGGCTTTGTTGCCGTTGATTGGTCTGGCGCACTCCCTGAAGAGGTTGAGATAAGGTTTAATGCTATCACCACTACTGGCGCACCAGATTCTGTAATTTATACAGTATGGCGCTACCTTGGTGGAAAAGTAGATAAAATTTCCCAAATAACAATTCCTTCTGTCGATTATACAGCTCCAATTCCAGCCATAATTCGATTTGATGGTGATAGCATATGGGTCACAGTATCATTTTCCGGTGGAACTGCTCCAACTGCCAGTGGGCTGGTACAGTATCGTGTCATCAAGTAAAATATATCTTAGAAAAGTAGTTAGATTATCATCTAGGGCTATTTCAAGAGTTAATACGGAAAACCCTCTTTCCATTACTTATTATACATTTATTACTATAAACCTACTCACTGATGCAATTAGGCTTGATAGAGTTAAATACATATCATAGTGTAATATAAAATGATATTTATCTACGCAATTATATTTAGGTAAATATCATGCAGAAATCACCATTAACTGAAAAACAAATACAATCATTAAAGCAGGATATTTTTGCTATCGTTCTGCATTGGACGGCCGGCACTTATAAAGCTACTTATGATCATTATCATTTCTGTATTACTTGGGATGGACTAAAAGCGCATACCGTTCAAACTCGCTCGCTTAGAGAGAAAGGTTCTCATACTTGGAAAAGGAACACTGGAAGAATTGGCATTAGTTTGTGCGGTGCATTCACTGGTTATCCAATTCGAAAGGAGCAACTAGAAGCAATGTCAAAGTTAATTGCGGAACTTTGTTTTAGACTTGATATTGATATTGATGGATTCCATAATGCACAAGACCTTAACGATCCGCGAATTTCACACAAGACGCCGAATGTTACTGACCATGTATTTTACGCCAAAATAGATAGATATGGCAAACCAGATATAGGTGAACATTTAAAACCAGTAATTCAAAAAGCTAAATGGTATTTTTCTAAGTTAAAATCCGGCGAGCAAAAAATTGAGCATACTTTGGGTATATTCTAATGTTTGAAAAATTAAAAGATATATTGCCCGGTACTTTCGTATCATTACTTATTTCTTTGATAACTACATTAGTTGTATTTTCTGGAACATTTTCTTCACTTAGAGCTGAAGTACAAAATAATACTGAAGTATTAAAAAACAAGGTTGACCAATCAGAGTATAAAGCAATTCTAAAAGGTCAGGAAAAGATGAATGATACGTTCGATAAAAGATTTGATAGACTAGAACAAAAAATTGACAAAATTAATGAGAGAGGAAGATAATGAATTTTAGTGATTTAGTTACTGTGATTCCCGCTGTTGTTGCATTTATGACGCAACACTGGGATTCAATCGTCGCTGTTTGTACGGCATTAGTTATGCTATTCCAGGCCGCGAAAAAGAAAGAATATGATAAACTTTGGCCTGCCACTCTTGAACTAGTCAAACAATTGGCTGAGAAGGAATTATCCGGTGTCGAGAAGCGTAAAGAGGTTGCCGCTGGCATACACGATCTCCTACCCATATGGCTCAAGCCTCTAACTTCAGAGACGCAGGTTGAAAAGTTAGCCGAACAAGCTTATCAGTTTATGCGCGGTGAATTGAAACAGCAAAACAAATAAAAAAATACAAAATGAGAGGGCCATGCGGCCCTCTTTTTAATTGTCAATTTCTACAAATTCTACCTTTGGCCTTTTACCTTGATAGAATACATATCTTCCATTAGCTATATTATTTTTAAATAAGTAATATGGCATAACCTGTGTTACCCATCCATTTGCTGCTTTAACGTATACGTCATATACAACATTACCAAATAAAACACTTCTAACACTACGCAATTTTAAAGTTTTAGTGTCTAGATATGTTTGCCCGATTTTTACTGAAATTTTCGCCATAATTAATCCAAATGATCTAGATTGTATCGTAGTCGTTTATATACGCAATTTCTAATAACATCAGATAGTTCTATAATTTCATCATACATTTAAAACCTCACTTTTATAAATTAGCTTACAGTTATACAAAAACTCTTTGTTTAAGTCGCAAAAAATTACTTTACGTTTTTCATCTTTGTGAAAACCATATGCTATTGCAGTCTTTACCATAATTTTCGCAACTTCATAATAACTTAAACCACCTACGCCAGTAGCTAATGCTGGTATAGCTATTGATTCATGAGGATGGTTATTGAACATGTTAAATATGTTGTCAATACAGGCAGTTACAATATCAAGCCCTTTTTCATTATCATCAATATATGAAGTGCCAGGATATTTCATTGTAACAGCATGATATACTCTAAAACAGTTATCCATTTTACCAGATCTAGTCATAAATACAGATCCTGGTTGTGGGTTATAATGCCTGCAATACTCATTGAATTCGTTTACTAAGTCATTGCCACCAGCCCTAGCAATAGCACCAGCTACACCAGCACCCATTGCTCCAACTCCGTTGGCTGCATTTACGATAACATTAACTTCAATTTCAGTTATTGATTTATTTGATAGGTGAAGACTCACTGAATTTCCTTTGCTCTGAGAAACTTCTGAATGATTTTGTCCATATGCTTTATTGGATCTTTACTTTCATCTATCATGTCAAACAAAATTGAAAATGGTAGACCTTCATATAGATTCGCGCCGTATTCAAATTGGACCTTAAGCGCTGCATATTGATGAATTTTTAATCTTTCATCAGCTTTTCTTGCATTATTTATAGACTCCTTTAATTCGCCGGTAATCTCTAAACCTTCCTCATTAAGAATAAATTGAATATAATCATAATTTTCTGTATTAATTCCACGCTCTCTTAAAGTTCCATAACATCTATCATATTTATAAAGGAAAATATCTCCAGACTCCATTAAGATCATATCATCATCTTTAAAGAGTTTTCTGATGGTCTGACCAGGAAGCTCGCTTATTCTAAGTGTCTTCATCATTTCATCCATTCTGGGGTAGTTTTTGGCGAAATTTCGCCACTCAAATAACCCTCTAAATCTTCAGGAATGCCAATACCAATAAATTCATCAACCATAAATCCGTTTATATTAACATCATCTTCAATCATTAAGTTATAAATAGGAGAAATAAAATATTCGCCATTTATTTTAATCCCAAGAGATATCATCTTTTCGGAGTATTTAATGAAATCAGAAGTTTTCGACCAGTAGTAATAGCCACAATGAGCAATATCAGATTCGGGTCTTTTTTCAACTATTTCAAATACAAAGCCAAGTTCATCAATAATTGAACGGCCCCATTTTGTTTCTCCGTCAGGCTCATAAAAATGAAACAACGCCCCTTTCCAATGATTAAGATCCTGCTTCATTTTTCGCCAATCATACTTAATAAACTGGTCACAGTTGAGAATTAATAATGGTTCGTTTATGTTTATTTTATTTTCTGATTTAAGTTTAAGAATAGCACATTTAGCTGAAAATGCTGCCCCGTATTGAGGACCATGAAGAGCTACAATCTCGTAAGGTTCTATCTGATTGTTTATGTCATACTCTTCTTTTGTAACAACATAAACATTAGTCTTTCCAGGCCAAAAAAATTGCTCTAGAAAATTATTTAAAACGGCTCTCCACATTGGAACACCATTGACTTTTATCAACGGTTTAGGGACATATCCTTTGTCCTGAAATCTCTGGCCTTTACCAGCGGCCAATAATAATATATTCATTTAAGCCTCAATATAAGCTTCTAGTGTAACTATATCAGGTGATATTTTATGTTGTTCTTCAAAAGAAATAAATGCATTATAGATTGAGTCATCTACCACTATGTATCTTTTCCCGTTAATTTCTGCCGAAAATCTAGCGTAATATGCCATCTGGCGGACCTTTAATTATATGTTCATCGTAACCAACGCAATATTGCCCTGGTGGTCGTTCCAATTGATATTCAAGAAATTCTATCTGTTTAGATGCATTAAAATGTATTAAATCGCACGAAAGTAGATCTTTATGAAGCGCTGGAAGAATTTTTTTATTATTATAAAAATACTGAAATGAATCTATAGGCTCGCCTGTAAGTATATTTATATAAACTCTATAATATCCACCATTAGACGAATCAATGACAGCCCATAGATTTTCGACATATGCTAATTCATAAGTTTTTACCCAACCATTACGCCCATTTGCTTCCCACGCCAAGAGCGGAATTTTTCGCCATAAATCAACTTGAGATTTAGAATACTCGATAATGTTATGAACATATTCTTTCTTTTGTATTTCAAGGTCATCAAAGGTTATTTTTTTATGCATTGTATGCAATTCCTGCTATTCTATAATCGCTTTCAAGAAGCTCGACGACACATACTCCACCTTGAGGGTAGTAAGAGCTTTTAAGATGATTGTATGTATTCATTTATATTCTCTGGAAAATTCAACTTCGCGCGATTGCTGACTAAATTATTTTTTATCAAATAAACGTCTCTTGCTATGGCAACCTCTTTTTCGCTTTTTCCGCATTTTATATGTACTCCATTAAAGTTAGCGTAATAAAGACATTCATCTTTATTATAAGTGACGCCAATAAAATTAGATGATTTAGTTTGTTTACGTTCAATAATTTTATAATTTGTTAAATCATACAAATTATCTGGAAAATTTAATTTAGCAAATTTTTTATGAAAAAATAAAGCTGCCATGTCATAAGCTTTAGCTGCTTCAATTTCATCGTTAAAATATCCTAAAACATAGCTTTTATTATTATTTCGAATTTGCGCCACCCATTTTTTTATATTTTTAAACCATGAAACGCCTTTGTATTTAGAGGATGAATTTTCGGTCATTTTACTATCAACTCTTATATTTTTAGAATTTTCATTATTATCGCATAATCTTAAATTCTCTTTTCTATTGTCGGTAGCAAAGCAATTTATATGATCAACAATTTTTCCTTCTTGAAACATTCCATGTCTTTTTAATATCTCTACATGAAGTCTAAGATGTGTTCTTTTTATGCCACCTTTACCAGAAGAATTTCTTACTACATAAAAAGTGTTACAATCTTTTTGAAGATACCACCTCCATTGACAAAACCATTCATAATCTTCGATGTCTATCAGCACAGACTGAACGCCATGAATCGAATTTTTAACCTCTAGCTCAATATAATTTTCGTTTTTATTTATTATATGATATTCCGGCAATTTTAAAGTCATTTTCAAATAATTCCACTACACATATTCCGCCATTTTCAATATAATAGCTTCCTATATCTATACCAAGCAGCTTGCCGCCAAGCTTTTTAATTGGGGTCATCTTAGAAATTTTGTCGCCAGTTTGATAAAAAGTTGGAGTGTGTCCGTAAATAATTCTCTTTACTGCATAGCGGTCAACAAAAGATTCATCTGGATATTCATAGAAAAGCTTACGAATCCAAAGATGTGAAAAGCCTTCATTGCAAATTTGTTTACCAAGTGATTCAATGCCAGATCTAGGATCGACGCCTGCGTGGACAAATAAATTACCATCTATGATTGCGTATTGTTCTAGATTGTCGAAATATTCTTCATGATATTTGGCGATTTTATGTGCAAAATATTGAATTGAAGCCCCATCAATTTCTTCATCTGTTAATATTGGTAGATAAGAATCAATACACTGATATCCGCCATTTTGAACCCAGCAAGCCGCCCAGTTTAACTTAGTTCTGGCGTCTATAAGCATACGCTCATGATTTCCCATGAGGATTATTACTTTGCCGCCGACCTTCTTAGCTTGTTTTTTAAGCTTAAGAATTAAGTCAATACAACCTTTAGAATCTGGAAATCTATCAATAACATCTCCTAGTGAGATAATCGTAGAGCTTTCAGCAATCCAATTTAAATCATTATCAATAATTTCAGCCTGTTGTAAGGCACTTTTGAAGCAATTTAAATTACCATGAATATCCGAGAACGCATACAATTTACTCATATATAATATTCATCTTCCTATTGATATTATTATTTATTATGTAATTATTATATGCCTTAGCTGCGTCAATTTCTAAACTATAAGCTCCCAATTTAACCTTACTGTAATTGATCGTTATCTCTGCATACCATTTTCCATGAGATTTATGCCAACTAACCCCTTTATAATTGGAAGTGTTGGCTTTCTTTTTCTTTAAAATGACGGGTTTAATTAATTCAACATCAACACTGTTTAATTCGGCAAACTCTTTGAACAATTCTTTTGCTGCAAAATTATATACGGCCGCTGCATATTTTTCATCATCATAATACCCTAAAGAATAACGTATTCCATCACATGTTATTTGTGAAATCCATTTATGTCTATGTTTTATCCAAACAACGCCTTTGTAAATAGAGCTTTTATATTCATTATTCCTAACGGATACATTCCTATTATTTTCTTTTTTTAAACACGCGCGCAAATTAGATTTTTGGTTATTTAACCCATTATGGTCTATATGGTCAACATAATCGCCATTCTTTAAAATTCCATGTTTTTTAAGTATCTCTATGTGCATGCGTTTTCTTATGCGCTTTTTATCTTTTTTAAGGTCGCATTTTGCATAAAAAGTCTTTGATTCTTTACTTATATACCACTTATATTTAGAAATCCATTCATGATCCTCATCATCCAAGTTGATTATGAATTCTTCAAATTTTCTATTTTTTATCACCAATTCTTTCATTAACCCATCCTTATAACTTTACCACAAATAGAGCATTTGTATAGTCTCTTACGAGGATGCGATACAGGCTCCCATTTGTGCTTATGATCATTATTTTCGCTCTCGCTCATTTATTCCTAACCAATCAAATACTTCTTTATAATCGCTTAAATCAATAGACGACAAACATAGTCCACAACCTGAGCCGCATTCTCCTGGCCCAGATGATTTGGTTACTCTTAAAATGTCATTTTCAAATTTAAGTTCATCACCATCATAAAGTTTGCCGAAAAATTCGCGCAAACTAACAAGAAAATCTTCTTCGTATTTACTAGACATTTTCTATGCCATCTTTACTTTCCAATTTCTTCTTCTGTTTCCAATACATCATAAATTATATCAACAATACGATATACTATCATAGAAATAACGCCACAGAATACACCATAGTCCCATTTGCCAAAATGACCATCATAGAACGGATACCCGAAAAGATATACGCCTACAATGCCAAATAGACAAGTCAAAGAGAAAATTACTGCTAGTTCACCAACTAGTCTAGTTAGCCAATTAGGGATATTCATATTATAGATCTCTATCCATGGAGGTTAGAAGCGTTCCAAAGATAATACCGTACATAACTCCATAACTGTATTGAGTGTAGAAACCACGTTCAAGAACAATACCAAAGTAATAGAATATTCCTCTATAACATAGATCTAGTAGAACGATTGCGAGTAAGAATAGTCCCCACTTTTTAACATCAATAGTCATTTGTATTTCTCCTTATTTCTCATACATAGAATTTCTGATATCGAACATAACTGGTTTGGTATTATACCATGAAGCCACAATTGGAACAGTTTCTTCTATTGAACTATAAGGGCCGAAAATTACCTGTACTGGGTACTTGGATTTATCTGATAGATGCTTATTCCAATATTCTTTAGTTGGTTGAGGTTGGACTACCCAAACTTTCCCACTAGGCTCTGTCAGCGCACAATAATGATGTGATAGTCTAAAATCTTCGGCCAAATATGAAACAATTTGAGACTTCCAGCCTTGAGGTTTAAGAACGAATTCCATACATTGAGCATGGAACATTCCTCCGCCATCACAATCGTCGCCTCCATATGATGCAAATTCAATTGGTGACTTTACATAGTCGTCTAGTTGGAAAAGGCCGTCCGGATACCAAAAAAATTTGCCGAGAAGTAAATTAATAACATCATGCATTGTTGAGCAATTTTTAAGTTCTAGGCCGTGCGCTCGTAATGCAGTTTCTGCATGGATACCCCAAGATGGACCTGCACGCCATTTTGAATATTTATATTTATTACCTTCGATAAGCCACCAATGGGCAAACTGATTAATCATTTTTTATTTCCTTTAAATATTCTTCTTTTAGTTCTGGAAAATTTAAACAGGCAAATTCTTTAAAATATTTTATAGCTGCAATATCATATGCTTTAGCTGCCTTTTCTTCATTTAAAAAATTTCCTAAAGATAACTTGCCTGTAGGAAGTCTTATGTCAGATCTCCAAGGATTCTTTTTTCTATAACTTTTACGAACACCTTTGTATCTAGAACTGGAATTCAATGTTGACTGAGTTTCTATTCTTCTATTTCTCTGATTTTCAGAATTACAACAAATCCTTAGATTAGACTTACTGTTATTTAGTCCGTCACCATCAATATGATCTATATATTTGTTATTTATTTCATTTCCGGCACTTTCCATTATAAATCTATGTAATCTTAAATTTGGATTTGAAGAAATTACATAATAAGTATTTCCATCTTTTACTAAATTCCATTTTAAATTTTTTATTAATTCATAATCTTCGTCATCAATTATAACTTTATGAATGCCGTGCTTAGGCGAGTTAAATTCAATTTCCATTTATTGTAACGTTTTTGTGAAAAAATATTTCCATAACCTTTCGGCGACATAAGGAAAGGTATGTGTGTCCTCAGACATGATTAATAATTTTTGCCAAAATTCCAGAGGTTTACTTAAGATGGCCTCTTTTCTTACAGCAAACTGACTTCCTGCCCCAAAGACGATAATATGATCAAGCTCTTCATTGAAAATTCGGCGATAATAATCACCAACAGGTAAACCGTTATGGTGAGGATTGCCCCAATGATCGGCTGTGGCGTCCGCCCAAGCACACATTGTTTTAAATGGGACTTCCATAGGATCATTGCAAATAAAATTTAAAGCATCAGGCGAGTGATCGTCGTAACGACCTTGTAGGAAATAAGTGATATCAGCTAGGCCACCATTATACACTCTTACTATATGCCATAAATAAGTATGAGCCTCATTGCCGATATTTGGAAGTATGAGATTATTATAATATTGTTTGGGCTCGCCTCCTTTATCGTATACTGAAACAACAATATTTTTATCGATTTGCTCAACCCAATCAATATTTTCTTTATATCTAGCTACTACAATTTCTTTATTCATCTTCGTCAGATACCAAATCATCAGCGTCCATATCATCAAATTCTTCTACTTCGAATCCTAATTTTTCTAGGATTAAAGTTAATTCACTGATATCAACCGGATTAACAATAATTTCGTTGTCTTCTTTAATCATTACATAACTATCCCAACTACCAGGATTATATATAACTTCTAGTTTACGTTTATTCATCAATAAATACCAATTCAACTTTTCCTTCTAGACGCATTAAACCATCAGTAACTTTATAAGTTTTTAAATATTCGATATTTCTTTTACGAAATTCTTCATTACGGTCAATTTGATATAATATGAATTTTTTAGATTCCATAAATGTCCTTATATTTCATTCTAGCATCGTCAAATTTCTGTTGATTCCATTCTCTATACCCAGAGGCATGGATAAACCAAGGTGAATCTTGTTTAGGAATTATCGTTTTATATCCAGAATTTTTAACGTCCCTACAATAGCTTACATCATACATGTGAAAGCCGTCAACTCGTTCGTTCCAGGGCATATCGAGTCTTGAGACAATGCAGAGCCCGTCAACCATATCGACAATTTCGAATTCACCAACAGGATCTCGGAACTTTACACGACCTAAACCGCCTCCACGGTCTTCGTACACGTCACCATAGCATTCGCCGTTCCAGAATATTTGGTCTGGCGGCATGAACTTTACTCCAGCAACACCCATGGCCCCCAGATTTTCGCCCAAAGAGAAATAATGAATAACATCATTAAGTAAGTTAGAATTAAGTATAACTACGTCTTCGTGAATGAATATATAGAAGTCTATTTCCAAACCATCATCTTTTATTCTTTGCAACATCAAGTTATTTGATGATGTTATTGAGTGCGAATTATCAACACAATAAACATAGAGGCTATGACCATCATCATTAAGAGAGGCTATCGTTACCAACAGCCTCTCAAACATTTCATGATCACGCCTGCATACACAGAACGCGAAATTAGCCACGCTTCAATACCACTTGCAGAACTCTCGCAACGTTCTCGGAGTCAACTAAAGCACGATGCTGTGTGCCCTCGAATTCAAGGCCGCATTCTCTAACAGCCTTTCCCAAACCAGCCCCTCGGCGGCCAGTAAGCTCTTCATAAAATCTCTTGACGTTCCAATGGTTCTTACCAAGTTTATATTGTAAATTATGCGCTCTGCAATCACGTTCAAAAGCGCTTTTGTCGTAATAACCCCAAGAACAGAATAAATTCTTGTTTTCATTGCCAAACCATTTTACGAATCTATTATATTCAGTCTCGAATCCATGCGCCGAATTAACATCTGATTGCTGAATTGTGGTTAAATTCGTACAAAACTCAGTCAGGATTGGATTGAAAACTGGCTTAATAAAAGCTTGGAATCTATCAGTTATCTCAAGTGTTTTAAGGTCGAATTTTACTGCGCCAATTTCTATAATCTCACTTAGCTTTGTTGGGTCTTTAGGTTCCCAGCAAGTACATTCCAAATCTACAATTACAGCAGACATTAATTAGTCACAGCCTCCACCGCCGCCGCCAGAATCACAGCCTGAAGATCCTGAATCACATGAACTTGAGCCGCTATCGTAACTAGAATAACCGCTATGACTACCGCCGCCATGGTCGCTATGATGATGGTGATGATGGCCGTGATTATGCGAATGAGAATCTGAAGAAGTATGTGAGGTCCAATTATAATAACTAGAACCTACGTCATTACTTGTAGTGTCATAATGCGTATTCTTTACACCGTTGCTAGTGTAAGTAGTTCTTTGAGTCTGTTGCTTTTTAATTTCTTGCTTCTTTTTATTTTTGCCAGTCAGCCATTCCATAAATCCCATTACTTAATCTCCATAAATTCCATGATGTCGTTATATTCTTCTTCGTCAGGCCAAGGATCTTTCCCTTGCTCTACATTGTACAACATTTCTTCTAAAGTGCCAAGACTGCTGTAGAGGGAATCAATTTTTTGATGATATCTGTCTACCAAGTTTCTATAATATTCAGGATCTTTATTCATTAATTAGACCACAAACTAAACATTCTTTCATGAACTTGAACCCATTTTGAAATTCAATAAATTCATGTCCTAAAATTTCGCCACAATCATTGTACAATATCTTGAATAGTTTAGTATATTTAGCATCAACTTCCGTTTTCGTTTTATGTAATTCATCTATCCATTGTTCATAAAGTTCGTTGTATCTATCGGAAAGTTTATTTCTTGTTTCGTCTTTTTCTGTTTCCATCATCAATCCTTTTACACACTCCACATTTTTCGCCACAACCAATTAGATTGGCATCGCAGCATCCACACCAATGAAGCCCTAATTTAGCCTTTCTGCTATTTTCTCTATTTGTTAACCGATATTCGTATTCATCATCATTCATATTTTCCTTCGGCGATTTTTTTAGCCAGCAATTGACCCATGCCACTAGTAAAATGGTGCATCTTGCCTTGAGGAACTAGGGAATGTGAGGCCGATGTTAAATGCGTCACCATTGACTTGGTGAATAGCGCATGTGTCATTTTTCTTTTCTGCATTTCCAGAACTACACTATTATCGGCGCACCAGAACTCAAAGTCTTCATCAAGCGGGAATAATGATGAGAATGATTCCATTTTATACATTTGCAGCCAACCAGCAAATTCAAACCCTATTCTCCATCCTTCATATACTGGTCCAACCTGAAACTCCGCATGTTGAAACCAGTTTGGTGCATAAGGCGAGCCTGAATCTACTCCCGCTTCATTAATGCCCGAGATAAGCTCAATATCCCATTTCTCGTGGAATACCAGATCGTTATTAGCTAATACAATAAATTTATTACAATTATCACCGTCAAAAAAATCGGGCCATTGATTTTTCGCCGCTAAATAACCAAGATTCATAAACCTATTGTACTTAAAATCTTCATTAGGATAATAAGTAAGAATATTTTTATTTTGAGTGTATGCTAAAGCGTTAGAGTTTGTTTCAACTACAACACACCTCATATCTATTAAGTCAGGCGAACCATTAGCAAACATAGTATCTAATGCTGTAGTAGTCATCTGTCTGAAATGGTCATTAGCAGTATTTGCTAACATAATAACCAGAACTTGAAATTTCTTATTGCTCATTTACAATATCCATGTCTGTTATATTTAGTTTTATATTGGCGAAATTTCCCGCCATATTTATCTTGCAATTAAACTCAAGATTTTCAATATTATATTTTTGACAGAATTTTATTAATTCCGACTCAAGCATTATTTCTTGTAAATTAGAACAGTCACTTTCAGTCTGGTTTTGTAGTATTACGTATCTTTTTTTATCTTCCATTATTAAATTCTTTTCCTATTTTATTTAATTTTCTAAATTCATAACTTGCAGCGGTAGCTTCCTCTTGGGTTTTATAATATCCAAAACTATGCTTCTTTTTATTTATACATATGCAAGCATGCCAACTCTGTGAGGACTTATGAAAATAACAATATTTTTCGGTCCTAGTTGGACGCTTTGATTTTTCAATCAATTTTTCTTCATTAAATAGCAACACATTAGGTTCTACATCTGGAAAATTTAAACAAGCAAATTCTTTAAAAAGTAATTTTGCAGCCGCATCATAAGCTTTTGCTGCGTCAAGCTCTGTATCATAACAACCAAGACTGATTTTTCTATAATTAAATTTTATATTTGATTCGTATTTTTGAGTGTTAATGTTTAAATGAACACCTTTATATATACTGCTTGCAGGATTTGATTGTTTTCTAGAATTTCTGGAGTTTTCAGCGTTTGAACAAACTCTCAAATTCTCTCGGCGATTATCAAGCCCATTATGATTTATATGATCTATAACAACTTTAGAATCTGTAACATTCATAATATATCTATGTAAACTTTTTTGCTTTTTATCTATGATAATGTCACAATAAATTAAATCGCAAGTTGTTGTAGATTTTCTTATTACAAATTTACAACTTTTTAATTTTTCATAATCTTCATCGTCTAAAATTATGTTGTATTTTTCTTTTTTACATAGAATTTCAACAATTTTCATATCGGCCTATATATAACAATATTTTGATTGTATATTTTCATATTCTCTTCTATATATTCTTGAACCTTGTCTAATTCATCTGCAAGTGAAGAGGTAAAATCTGATTTAGAAAAATCATCAAAGCCTATATTTTTGGCTTCGTCAATTGGGGTAAATTGTTGTCCGAATATGTTTAGATTGAAATCTAAAGAATAAATAAATTCTGGACTTCTAGAAGGCGAAACATACATTCCGTACCCGTTATGCAACCCTGCCATAAACATTCTTCTCGTGTAATCAGGATGGTCCATACCGTAAATCTTAAAGTTTGGATTAAATCCTCCCACTTTTTTAAATGCTTGTTGAGTTAAAAATAGTAGCGTTCCGCCTGTGTTTTCAAATTCATTAACTCCATTTACTTCTTTTATAAATCCTAAGCCACTTACACCCTTATCTAAATGATTGAAATGATGAATGCCTGTACGTTTATGAGTATTTATGTAGTAATCTGCCCATTGTTCTTTACAGGGAAAGGCATCATCGTCAAAGAGGAATATATAATCACACTTCTTTACTGCATTTAGACATACATTTTTGCTCTTAGCTATACCTTTACGCATTACATTTACGATGTATTTTGCGCCGAATTTTTCGCAAGCCTCTCGATTCAGCTTTGCGTTTTCAGGTGTGCTGTCATCATCTACAACAACTAATTGAACTTCGTGACCTTGGGGCCAGAATTTCTTAGTGTATGTAAGTGCAAGCGATAAAACTTTTGGCCTATTGCGTGTTGTAAACGCCACGCCTATGCGGTGGCTAACAATTGTATTTTTTTCTTGCATTTAAACAATCCTTAATTGCCCCTTCTTTAGACGGTAGCTGATTGAAATATAAGATTCCACTATTTCGCTTTTTCTTTGAATATTCTACTTACAATCTTGAACGATAGCCTGCCTTTTACTATATCGCAATAATCATTAGTATCTTCATATAGACGATAAACTTCGCCTTCTTCGGGAGCATCAGGATTGAAAATAGAAGGTTGCTCGGCGTGCTCAATCAGTTTTTCCATAGGCTCTGTTAGAACATAAATTTCTCCAGGGCAATAAGGAAGACCTAATTTATCACATAAAGCAATCATTTCCTTTGGAGTCAGATGACGCTTACGATCAATATTCCATATATTATGAACATAGAACCTGATTTCAGGGAATTTATAGATATTGCCATTAAGCTTCGGGCCGACCGCTTCACCTTGGACCGTTAGATTAAATCCTTCTGGATCGCTTAATACGAAATTACTTAGCTTTTGCTTTATGTCGTACTTTCTAGCAATCTTCCAAAATTCAGACTTGTCATCATCTTGGACTTCAAGATTCCTGGAACAAACACCGAAGTATCCACCTTCTTCTAGGGACTCGTTTCTGATAAAAAACATAGAGCATGATGAACCATGCATCTTAACCGATCTCCAGAACACTCGTCCTCTGTGAGTTTCCAGTAATCTTTGGGGTTTAAGAGAATACAGATTTTCCTCATCCGTCTTAGGTGAATGTTCGGGGAATTTGCCCTTGGCTCGACCGAAGATTGCACCGCCGCCTTTTTCTTGAACAATCTTTTCAGGGATTTTGGTAACGCCCAAATCTGAGGTTACGTCTGTGCCGGGATCGTATTTAAGATTTACGTAAATTTTCGGCAGAACTAAGCCATCAGACCAAGAACCGCGCATTTTCTTACATTTAACTTTCCATTTATCTCGCTCTAGAAAAGCCCATCTGTTATCAGGGGGAAGCATATTATCTACTGATACATAAATAACTTCATCACCAACTTGATGTACACCTTTTTCTAGAATAACCTCATTACCGCATGATACGCGACCCATTTCTAGTCTGTCAGCGTTTTCAATAGGTTGAATATCAACAATAGTTTCAATCCAAGCTAGTGGTTTGTATTTATCTGAATTATTTTCTAGAAATTCTTTATCATCAACAACTATTTCGCTCATATTTACACTCGCTTAAAAGCTCCTGATAGAATCATAACAATACGATTATCTAGATATGGATTGTAACCATTGCCAGCAAATTGACCAGTTAAGGTCTTCTCACTCAATTTTACGTTATGCTCAGCAGCTTTGGCATTACAAAATTCAATTACGTCCATGTCGGTCATTAGTATCCATCCTCTTCTATTGCAAATTCATCATAAAATTCTTGCAACCACTTAGGGGCTGCGGTATAATCTATCTCGTTACCGTTTTCTTCTATTTCTCTATTTTCTAGATGATAATCGGTCCAAGTGATTATATCATTTTTATCAAGCCAAGTCAAGATATCTTCTATTCTTAGTGAGTGATTTTCGGCGATTTTCTTGTCATTGCAGAAAAGAATCGACCAATCGCCGTCGCTATCTCTGAAAGTTGTTATTTTAGGCTTATGAATTGACATGTTTGTAAAGTTTCTCGTTTACTGGCGAAATGCCTGCGTATTTTCGGCCAAAATTAAAATAGAAAATACCCTTGAATCCAAATTGGACTCCATCTATAAAACTGAATCCATGTTTATTATTTCTAGCGTACTCGATTGATTTAGCGAAATCTCCAGCATACATATTGAACTTAAGTTTTTCATTACCAACGTCATTCATACACACGCACTCTTTGAATGTGCTGTTAATATTCATTTCAAGTTCAGCTTCAAAGATAAAATTAGCACTTTCTCTATAATTAGTATTTGGTTGCCATACATTGTTTACATATTTACCCGGAGCAGCATCCGTTTTCCAATCAATTATATTTCCGTCCCATTCTTCCTCTAGCCAAATTGAAATGTTAGAAGTTGGATGCTTTTTAAGCTTTTTCATTTATAACTCCCATAAAGCAGTCAAAGTATCTGATTGTAATATCATTAGAGATAGCTTCATTAATTTCTATTTGCATACCTTCTGAAATAAAACCATTTATAGTAAATACCCATAATTCGTCAGATTCTCTTACAAGTTTCTTACAGAAATCCAAAGCTAGATTCCGATGCTCTTCCATATCATCGTCCATGAACCTAGTAAAGAAGATATGGGGTGCCATTGGCATGTGACCACAATCGACAACATATCTGCAATATTTTTCAGCTTGAGACTTATTGAATAGAACTTCGGCTATATCCCCTCTCAAACGAGAACTTACAAATATTTTCTTCATACGTTATTAAGCATTCCCCAATCTCCGATATATTCTAATACAGCTTCATTGTACTTTGTTGCGGCAGTTTTTTCACAATCAAATACGCCCAGATGAATTTTCTTTCCGTTTACAGATATATTAGAATACCAGCGCTTTTTACGTTGGTCCCAATGTACTCCTTTATAAATGCTTGTACCATCCTTATGAGGGCCGGTGTTTAAAGCATTATTTTTTCTTATACATTTTCTTAGATTCGATAGTTGATTGTTTAGAGGGTTCCTATCTATATGATCAACTTCCCATCCGGCATTGATCAGGCCGTTAGTCATCATAAATATAATACGATGCAATCTTCTGGTTTTATAAGTTTTATACAATTTAGTTTTACGATCAACTTCAGCATATCCACTTGGCCTAATACGCCATTTATATGTGTTTAATTGATCAAATACATCATCATCAACTTGTAGCTTTAAATCTGAATTTGTAGGTGAAATTTCGCGCAAAATTACTCCATAATTTTTTGAACTAAATAATTTAGTGCAATAGTTGCTAAACAACAACCATAACCAATAGCGAATACTTGAACTTGATTGCCGGCTATAGATTCAGCAAATGCGCCACATGCCGCAAATAAGAAGAACGTTATTACAAATTGTGCTATTACGATCATTCTTTCATATACTCCAATAATATATTAAATAACTCAGCGGGGATAACATATACAGTTTCATCTAATTTATTAGTTACTGCAAGAACACCGTAAGCCCTATTACCTCTTAGTGCATCATTCTGAACTTTTAAATATTCGTCGCGATTAACTTGCCAATCTTTAGAGGTTGATTGATGCTTTACGTCAATAGTTATGTCATCTGCTCTGGCATCGCCATTTTGGCCGATGCGGCCACTGTTGATGGTGGCAATAACCTTAGCTTCCTTCTTTGCAGCGTTTTTAATAATTTTCGCTTTTGTTTTATCTTTGGATTTTTCATTGGCGATTTTTTCCTGCTTGCGAAGTTCGGCTTTCCCTTTTTTTTGTTCCTGCTTTGCTTTTATTTTTTCCTGTCTGGCCTCATCCTGACGCTCTCTTTGAATTGGATGTAATTCTCTAATCGAGCCTATTGGATTATAAAGATTTTGTCCGTATTCGCTGAATCTGTCTTCATCAAAACAACAATGGAAACACTTCTGATTATTAAGGCAATGATGTGAAACTGAACAAGTCATGCTTTCGTCATAGCCTTTCCTTTTTCAATAATTTCATTTTGATGGATTTCTAGTAATTCTTTCATTTTCAAAACTACAGTATTTTGCTCCTTATTTTTTATACATTCAACAACTAAATTATATTCTTGTTTAGATATTTTATATTCTTTTTCTGAACTATCAATTTTATAACAATAAGAATGACAGAAAGGGAACCAATTGTAATGTATTAAATGTACAAAAAAGTTTTTACCAGTAATCCTTATGGCTTCTCTTGTAGAGCCAGCGTAAGTGTATTCTTCATCATAAGGGCCGGTTATGTTTTTTACTAATCCATTCCTGATTATTTCAATAAGATTTGAAATTACAATATTCATCTACCATCGTCCATATTGTAAAATTCTTGCTCTTCAATCTCATTATCTAATTCATATTGAGACTTATTACATATAATACAATAGAATTCGTCGCGCCAATCTTCCATTAAGGAATGATCGTCAACTCCACTTACATAAGCATTCATCAATGCTTTAGTTCTGGCTATATTTGCATTGATATGAGGAATTAATTTATCTCTTACGTCATCTGGTGTCATTATCAGATAATCCTCAAAGTGGAAATGTATAGATCTAATAGTATCAACTGATAAGTTACCAAATATAGATAATACAAGGCCGCTCCTACAAATAAACTACAGAGCATTATTGTTTGGTATGGGTTTGGGCGAAAAATTCGCCGCAAATTAATCATCATACTTAACATTTCTTAATTCTTGAGCCAGAAACTGCAATATGCTCTTTTGAGCACTTAACTTAGTATCAAGTGCTTTTAAATATCCAGCAATAATATCACGTTGATAACGATAGTTACAAGAATGTCCTTCAACCCAATATTTTCTATTTTCAGAACGTAAAGCCTTAGGAACGTCTTTAGAAGTCTGCTTTTTAAAAGCTCTATAAAATTTCTCTGCTTTGCTAGCATTAGTTATAAGTCTAGCTTTAAAAGAAAATGTTTCAGAGATATCAGATTTCAATATATAAGGGTCATCTTTTTCTATTCGCTTTTCTATCTCTTTATGTACATTCTTGAGAAATTCTTTTTCTTTGGCTAAAAGATCTAGTTCTGGTAAAATTTCGGCAGGCTTGACATCACCAAGAATATCAACCTCTAATTCTTCATCTTCACTATTTTTCTTTGTCATAAATATCTCATAGGGGCTATAACCATACAGCAATATGCTACAGCAAATCCTACAAAAAATCAAGGCCCCTTCGGGGCCAAGAATTAGTTTTTATTTTCCGTCTGCGGCTTCCTTGAGTTGGCCTCCCAGGCCATTTTTATTCATTGTAGTTGGGGCTGTCTTTCCCTCTTGTTTAAGCTTGGCATTTGCGACGTTAGCTTCCGCCGTCATCTTTTGCAGAGAGAATTGTTTATCGAATAAAGTCTCTACTTTATTACCATCATAATCAATACCAACAACATCTTCGAATTTAGCACCACCATTATTAGTAAGAATAAGCATTTGGTTGTTGAGAGCTTCAGATTCAAGTGTTCTCATTCCAAGTATTGCACGTGCTTCGCCGATAGTAATACCAATGGTTGATAATACTCTAACTGCCTCAGCTTCCTCTTTCAGACTGAACTTAGATAATGCGCCAGGTTGAATTTGGATATCATCATCTTGTAAGAATTCTCCAATTAGTTTTTGCTGAATTTTAGGGAAAACTATATTATGAAGTCTATCAACAGTATTACGCTTAAAAGCCTTCTCCTCTGAAGCAATTACCTCAGCATTGCCTTGACCTGCATCTGATCTAACGCCGGCAATTGAGACAGGAACTCCCATACAATTCAATACAGTATCTCTACCAACAGCAGACATTTCTTCAAATTTTACGTTGCCGATGTATTTCTGACCATCAGATACTAACTTGATTCCACCTTCCATAAGAAGAATTTTACCGTAATTACCAGCACCTACATAGTTTTGCTTTAGGAATTCTCTGTTTCTAGCAGCCACTATTTCATCAGCGTCTTGTTGGAAGATTGCGCCTCCAGCCCAGCCCTTTTCAAACCAGGAATTGATGGCGTTTAAAGCTTGGGCGTTAGCGGTAATATACCCAAAGAGCGAGTAAAGGCGCGGTTTTCCGTACAAGAAAGATTTTTCATTTGTTTCTTTAAAATGGATTATCTCATGCTCAAGGTAGATATCGCCATCACTAGCATTTACCAAGTCATATTGGTAATAAGCACAATGAAGTGCTTTATCTTTATCGAAATAAGGAACAACTCTTATAGATTCTGGTGGAAGTGTATAAATTGAATGAATCTCGCCTTTACGGTTTCTAATTACCTGCCAGTATGCATTTCCGTATACAGCTAAGTTTTCGTAAGTAGTTATGAATAATTCGCTGCCAGTCTGTAGTGGATTTGGATTCATTAACTTTTTGTAGAGAGTGTCCATTTTTTTAGACGAAGCCACCGACTTATTTCTACCATTAGCTTTTGACGTTAACTGAAACAATGGATCTGTTCCTGCACAAGCACTTGAAATTGTTTTAACTGCAAGATCTGCGTGCGGACATTCTTGCATGATCAGCGTCATAAGTTGTAGAGGATGTACCAACGGTACGCCAGTTTGACTGCTATAATTCCTGTCACCAATGTCTTTAACATTGGGAATTTTCGTCAGTGGCTCATTATAAACCACTGACATAGCAGGTGAGTTCGGAACTTTTTTTTCGTTTACTGTTTGCGGAAACTTAGCCAAGTCTTTATTCATCGCCGCTCTAATTATTTCGTCTTCTTCTTTACTCATATATTCTTTCCTTGCTAAATTTCGCCAAAACTAATACTTAAATTATATGAAACATTGAGCCATTTGTCTTTTGTCTACAAGCATGAGCGCATAGTAAGCTAAAGAAAATGTCATCTTTGTTTTTTCGCCAATTACCCATAGCTGCAATTTTTTGAGTTTGTGGATTATATCCTAAATTAAGCATTTGTTTTCTAAGCTCTACAATCAAAGGCGACTTAAATTTATTAGCCTCAATTTTATGCTTAATCTCTATACACTCCTGAGGTTTAAATGTTATTCCGCTAAAATTAACAGGAACAAGCTTGGATTGGATGGGCATTTCCTCTAAGCGCTCCTTAAAAGTCAATCCCATGCCGCCAGTAGAATCAAATCCAACTTTGTCAGCATTCAAGCAAAGACATAATCTTGAAACGTATTCACACTGTTTTGTCTGGCTCATACCTTTTGTTAGATTTTTAGCCAACAAAACTTCCCATTCATCACCTTTAATTCCAATTGCACATATACCAGACCCATCCGCATCTTTAGAATCGCTTATTGCAGGATCGAATCCAATATATATTTTTTCGTATCTTTCTTTTAAATTAATTTTATCAGATTCTTCTATTGTTGGGCCGCTTATATGGTCTAAATGACTTACGTTAATAACGCTCAATTCTTTATCAATAAATTTATTATCAATCAAATCTGAAGTGAAAAGTGAATTTTCGTCATCTTCTAAGAACTCACAGCAATATTCTTGTAAAAAAGTTTTATTTGAATAATCCGCAAACCCACCATCTTCAATAAATTTCTTAATGTGGGGGACTTTGTTCCACATGACTTTAATGATTTTGCTAGCTCTGATACCTTTAGCAACTTCACCATCTTGTAATGGTTTTGGATTGCATAGATCAAAGAATATGTTATCTCGACTTTCAGGCGTACTTACAAGAATTAATTGATAGCCCTTAGAGATAGATGGGAAAATCGCCGAAAAGAACTTCTCTGAATCTTTACGATTAAACAAAGCGGCTTCGTCCCAAAATACCATTCCAGAAAATCCACGAACCGTTTGAGGATTAGCAGGTAGTGAAATAATCTTAGAACCTGATTTAAAGTGGATTTCAGAAGCATTATCTTTTGATAATTCAGGGCGCATCCATTCTGGCATTGATTCAATGTGCTCGCGCATTTCATAAAGAATCTTAGTTGCCTGACGTTCAGAAGCTGAAGCAATTAGAATATTAGGAACCAATCCGAAATAAGCTCTGTGAAGAGCCAGAGCTTTAATACTTGTACTGAAACCTGAGTTATGAACAAGTATACCATTTGCAATAAAGCTATTATGCTTACTTGTCATTAAGTCATAAGTTTCTTGCTCTCCAATTTCTTTAATACTTACCACTCTATTTTTTATTTTATGAATTTTATAAGAATAGTTTATTTCAGATCTAGGTTCTTTATCATATATTCCTATTTCGTTTATAAATTTCTCCACATATTCATTTGACGAGAATTTTAATTTATAAAATACCGATTTCTGCTTGGTGCCTGAATTTACAGGATAAATGCTGGCATGTATTCCATACTTACTTAACAAATAAGCAATTTGATATAAGAATTCAAGTGACGGCGAGCCAATCCCAACTTCATTAGTCCTATTCTTACCACATGACGAATACCAGCCATCGCCAGCAAATATTCTATTAAGTAACAGCGATGTGCATTCTTTGTTCAAGTTAAGGAATTTTTTGGGCAGAACTCGCCTGTTACTATCAACACCTCTTAATCCTAAGTCGGTTAAGTATTTACCGAACGAACTTGTCTTGTTAGTCCCCCAAGGGCCTCCCACCACATTTATATCATAACCATTGCCTTTAGGTTTCCATACGGCCGTTACAGATGAATCAAATTTAGTTACGTTTGCGCTAAATTCTTTCAAATAATTTTGATTTATATTTGTGAATTTTGGAGTAGAATTAGAATAGGTGCCATCTGTTATGTAGTACCCCATAACTATTAGTTCTTCATCTGAAAGTGTTTCGTTGCCGAAATTACCTTCGAAATTTACAACTAAATCTCCAACTGATAATTCACTTACCTTTTTCCATCCGTTTACAGTTTTTATCTTGTGATCTTTAGAAGCTTTAATTCTTTCACCAGATGCTAATTTAACTTCGTAAACAACTTTTTTGCCAGCGCCCCAAACATCTACAACGTCATCAATAACGTTATTGCCATCTTTATCAATTGTATATACTTTTCCCCTGTAATCAGAATCAAGTAGGGACTTAATTGATTTAGGTCCGTCAAGAGTATAAACCATAGAATCTCCGGTCAAGCATTGACGACACTTTACTACTACGATAATTTCGGCCGGTTTTCGCTCCTCATTTAAGAACCTTATCTGCAAAGGATAAAGCGTCTGAGGAGTGCCGTCTTTTTCCTCAAATATGTTAGTGAACCTTACGGCAAAACCGGCAGGATCATTTATGTATCTATCATATATCCTCTTTGCTACATCAAGTTCGGACATTAAACTTCCTCACTCTCTATATCAATAAATTTCTTTCTAAAATCGAATTCCGGGTCTTCAAAGAAATCATCCAAGTCTTTATATTCATGCCCTTTAGACTTGAAATGATTGATAATCATGACTTGGATGTTGCCAGCGCCTTTATCATCTTCCTTTTTGTCAACAAGTGAAGCGACTTCGGCATTTGAATCAACAATCATCTTAGCAATTGTAGTAATTGGCAGATTTTCTAACTCACCGCTTGCAGCTTTAGCAAAAAATACATCATTGAGTAGTTCGCTGCGCTTGTTAGCAAGCCTTATTCTTTGACCTTTCTCTACATTACCTTTCGAATAGATATATTCATTAACCTTTTTCATAAAGGCTGGCGATTTCATCCATTCAGTTATTGTAGTTATGTCTGTGCCGATTTTTTTGGCAACATTATCAATAGAATTACCAACCGCATAAAGCAGAGCGGCGTCGTCCTGAAGTTCGTCTAGGGGCTTCTGGATCTCCAAATCCATTCTAGCTGCCATTTCACGGGCAATCTTTAGTGCCTCTACAGACATTTCTTCTTTTTTGTCTTCCAATATTTTATCAATGACTACTTCATCAAGACTCTTAATCTTTTGAGCGGTAGTCATTACCCTGCCAGGCTTTTTCTTGGGAGACTTCTTAGTTTCCTTTTTTTCTTTTGCCATATTAAAGTAGTTCTGATTTAAAAAATTCTAATCTTTTTTTGTTTATTTCTTTGATATCGTATATCGTTTTGATTGTATTTACAGTTTTTTCTGACATTTCACGACGTAATTCGATATTATCTATAATTTTATTTAATTCCCTAACCCAGTCATTTACTTCATTATCATAAATAGTAACGCATCCGCCGTCTGAATTCTTGGCAAATCTTACATAAGGAGCTACATGAGTACAAACACTAGGAACACCCCACACGCCAGCTTCTAATACTTTTAATTCGCTCTTACCGCTGTTAAATAGATCTGGCTGAGTAACTGCGATATTAATATCAAACAAACTCATTACTGGTGGAAATTCATTAAGTGGTCTATGTTTAACATATTGTTTTTTATGGTCTGGAATCTCTTTAAAATATTCCATAAACTCATAATTTGAACAAAGAGCAAATATACAGTCGTCCCTTTGAGACATTATTTTTTTAATTGGTTTTACTAATGCCCTCAATGAATCAACATGGCTTGTTGATCCAGCCCAACCAATAATAGTTTTGTCTTTTGACAACTGGTGTCTGCGGTTATTTTCTGGCGAATAAATCGGCGAATCTAAATCTATGCCATTTAGAAAAACTACAGAATTAGAATCATCCCTTTGATAAATAGTTTGTAATTCAGGCGTAGAAAGGATTAGCTTATCAGCAATTTCTATAGCTCTTTTTAGTGTATTCCAAGATGGGGTTCCTGGCCTCCAATAAATAGATGCTACATTTTTAGGATGTACATTAAATAATGCATCGTCTAATTCAATATAAAGCTTTTTACCAAGAGACTTTATCTGCTCCATTATTCCTAGAATTTTTGGTGATGCTGGCCTTTGTACCACCACAGCATCATATTCTGAAAGTTTAATTGTTAATTCAAGAGAATTTATTTCATTTGGCATTACGTCTTCATATAAATGAAATTCAATATCTTTATCATCTTTATATTCTTTTTGAAGCGAACGAAATGGCTGCAAAATTCGGAAGAAACCACAAGCTTGAAAATCGCCAGCGATTGCGAGAACTTTTTTTCTATTTTTCATTTAGACCCTCGATACCACTATTTATAATTGATAGTTTAAGCTGGCTAATTAATCCAGCAGATGCCATTATATATTCATTATAAATTTTATCTTCTACCATATTGCACAATTCCTCTAATACTTCTGGTTCAGGCATAGAATCTATGATTGAAATTGTAGTATGATATAAATCTTGAAACTTCTCATTCATAAATTCAAGAGCGTCTTTGTAGTCTTTTAATTCTATTTCTTGACGTAGAAGCCTCTGAGTAAGAAGGTCAACCGGCTCTACATTTATATCATCATCAATCATCTTCAATTTCCATTTCATAAAAAACATCTTCAAATATAAAAGAACTCATTTCTTCCTCATTATTAGAGAGTTCCAGATTAATAGAATCATTTTCATATTCTAGATTTTCGCCGAAATAATCGCCAACTAAATCATCAACCATGTCATATGGATCATCAGATTCTTTATTATTTACAGGTGTTCTTTCATCTGAATAAAGCATTGAACCGACTTGCAGTTCATATTCTTTGTGATACATTTGAATATATTCAGTAACTATGCCATCTTTTTCATATTGTTCTAATACATACTTTTTATCATTAAGATTATCAATATGACCTAGTTCATACTTGTTATTTTCTATCCACTTTCTGGCAATCTCAAGTTGTTCTCTTTTACGATCAGAAATCTTTTTATTGTTCTTTTTACCATATTCATGAGCTAATTCATCATAAAAACTCTTACGCTTATCTGATTGTGAGATATTGCGAGGCTGGACCGTGCGAGCCCTTCGCTTTTCTGATATTTTGTCCCTAGTTTCCTGGGAGTGAGGTTTGCGCTTTTTCGGTTCAGTTGACAACACCAGGGGTCTCTCTTTTTTCTTTCTTCCAGCCATTTTACATACCAAGTTTTTCTAGAATTTCATTGTACATTTGAGGATTTGATTCAAGCTCTTTAACGAAGTTAACGTCGCCTTGAATTTTCTTATCTTGATAAGAATACCATCCTGCGCCGCCTTTAACGACAATCCCATCTTGGACAGCAAGATCAATTAAATCATAGAATTTATTGAATCCCTTACCCCAATCAAGCCGAGCGTAAGTAGTTTGCTGAGGGCTGGCAGTTTTATTCTTTACAGTCTTGCATTTGATAGTGTGACCGATAGGATTGCCGTTTTCTTTAATTTCTTCATCGCGACGAACTTCTAAACGAGTTGATGCGTAGAATTTAAGGCCGCGACCACCTTGTACCGTTTCAGGATTGCCATACATAACGCCAATTTTTTCTCGAATCTGACTAACGATAATTAAAGTACATTCGTTATCGCGTAATAGAGGTTGAACTTTAGTAATGAATCTGTTATTTACGCGAGCATTTAGGCCCATAAATTGGTCTTCGGCTGAGGCTTCAATAATCGCTTTAGGCGTTAGACCATCAAGCGAATCGATAACAATCATGCCAACATCGCCAGTTTTAATAAGTGATTCAACAGTATCAAAGGCTTCTTCGGCCGTATCAGGATTGATGACGAGCAATTCGTCAACGTCAACGCCTAGAACCTTGGCATAGCCTGGGTCGTATACACACTCAGCATCAACTAGAACGCAAATTCTCTGTAATTGTTTTTGTGCCGATGCAATTGATGCTAGGGTTATAGATGACTTACCAACTGATTCAGGACCGCTGATGCCGTGCATTCTTCCGATAGCCCAACCATAACCATTAGAACCTCTTCCTAGAATTCTATCCAGTTTTGGAATTCCTGATGATACACGCTTAATACTGGTGTCGTCATCCTCTGAGTAAGTCTGTACTACTACTCGACCCTTTTCCTTGTTAATCTTATTTTTTAGATCGAGAGCGCGTTGAGCTAGTGACTCGGCTCTAACTTCCACTTCTTCCGTTTTTTCTTTTTTCTTTCCTGCCATGTTTATCTTTCTTAGCTTATTCTTGGCGAATTTTTCGCCCAAACCTAACTATACATATATTATCAGATATCTTAAGATAAGTCAATAGATAAATAAAAAGACTAAAGCCCCACGTCCTAAAACGCAGGGCTCCAATCCGAAAGGAGAAAGTATGAAAAGAAAAACGGTGTGAAACTTCTATTACTATTTATATTAGCTTACTGTCTATGGTCGGTATCGGCGAAGCCAATAAGACAGTTTATCACTTATTAAGTTGACGGATTTCGCAACGGGTTGGTAGAAAATCGCGGCAAAAGTACGAACTAGAAAAAGTAATCTTCTTTTGTCCTTGATATTCAATACGCTTATCGAATAGAAGTAGCTCTAAACCAATGTCTTTAAATAATTGTTTAGGTGCTGAATCATTAAGCCAAGTGTTAGACATTAACAGAGCAAATGGTTTATTAAAAGAAATGGCTCTCTGGAATATTAATCTCTTGTTGGTAAATGGGCCATTTGAAATCATCACGTCCCATTCTTCATCTGGTTCGTATTCATAGAAATCTTGACCTGTTGAAATATGAGAGTTGATTACTTTATAACCAGCCTCTCTGAATACTTTAACAAATTCACTTTCTTCTGTATCAAATGGACACCATATTGTAAGTTTTCTTTTCGAGATTTTTCCGGCGAATTTTCGCGCAACAAAATCCTCAATAAACTCTAATAAAGGAATAACACCATATCTAGGAGTGTAAGCTTCATCATTATTTCCATCGCTATATAACACAGCGGCTGAATCTATATTAGACACTATATTCTTTCTTTAATATCAGTACATAATAAACTATATATAACTCGTTCTTGATCATTCATATTAAAATCCAAAATTCATCTTAGATTTAAGTTCACGAGTGCGAGACTTGTTGAGGTTATTTTTGGCGCAAATATCATCAAACTCTTTCTCGCCCGGCTGGACGTAGCTAGCCATAAGCTCAGCCATCCATAATTCAATCACTTTAATTTCAGTCTTTGAAAGAGTCTGAGCATTTAGTGTATGTTCCGCAAACGACTCGTAAACTTTAGGCCAAAGCTCTTTAATCATTTCAAGAATTGATTCAGCAACAACTCTAACTTCATATTGAGCATTTGGTTTAATTCTAAGATTGATAAAGTGGAGCCAGTTGCGAAGGTTGCCTTGAAGAAGTAGCACGGTATAGTTAGATACGGGTGCGTTAATGCGGGCAAGTTCTTTTGCCACGCCAAGCTCTTTTGCTCTAATAAAATCTTTCTTAAATTCTTCTTCTGTAAATTCGCATAACGCTTGAAATTCTTCGCGTGATTCATCAGATAGAATTGATTCAGAGCCTTGCTTATTTATTTTTGACTCACCCAGAATTCTATCTAATTCAGGAACGTAGCATTGATCGATGGCATCAGCATATCTAGCAGAATATTCATTCACGGCGATATTTGCTGGAATTCCATCCGTTATATCATTTATATCTAAAGTACGATGACGAATAATTTGGCGAGAAACGAAAATAGGAACCTTAATTTCCACTCTGAGAATATTATATTCAAATGTTGAAACGTGAGCGTGGCGATATAGGTAATCGCGTAAGCGATCGTCGTCAGATTCATCAATACCGCTCGGCTTACCTGTCGAAATACGGGCTGCTATAACTGGATCTAAATCAGTTCCAAGATGTGTTTTATATTCAACATAGCCTTTGTCGAGGATTGCATATTTAGTTTTCATTTTTTCTTTTTTCCTGTAACTCTTTTAAAATTTTGATTGCGTATATGGGCTCTTTTTGTGGGATTATCTCTATTGCAAATTTCTCGGCCTCTTCTTTTGTGTTAAATTGACCATAAGTTTTTCTTTGTCCAGGTTTTGTATTTCTAACTGCCCATTTATTAGATCTTTTATGAAAAGTAACACCTGTTATATTCGAATAAAATCTACTTTGAACTTTTCTATCAATTTCAATTAGAAAGTTAAGAAAATCATCTTTATGATAGTTATTTTCCGGGAAATTTAAATAGCAATGCCCATCTACTGTGGCAAAAATTGCCATGTCATAAGCTTTAGCCGCTTCTTCCTCCGAATCAAAGTATCCATAATAAAGCATCTTACCATTGTAAAATGCCTGTAATGCCCATTTATTTTTCTTTTTATCCCAACTTACACCCCTATATTTAGAAGTGCATCCGGTTTTCTTGGATCTGTTTTGAACGTTTTCTAATTGAGTGCAAATTCTAAGATTTTCTTTTCTGTTGTCTAATTTATCTCTATTAAGATGGTCAATAACTTTTCCTTTTTCTTGATTACCTAATAAAAATTTATGCGCTGTCATCATTATATAAGGATAACCGGATGATGCTAGTTTCCATTCAAACTGAGAAAATTTTTCAAAGTCTTCATCATCAACTAGAAAAGTTTTATCTGAATTTTTTAAAGGAATTTCTTTCAATTAAACACACCAGCCGGCATTATAAAGCCTGATTTCCTTTTCATATTCTTTGATTGGTTCTTTATAGAACTTAGGTATAGTTACGTTATTTCCCATTTATAATATCCTTCAGTAATTCTTTCTGTTGGTCATTAATTACTAGATATCCATCTAGAACATCTAAGAATCCTTCATTGTCAATATCACAATTTCTATCTTCATACCAATCTTTTGCATAATCAAATAGTGCTTTAATTATGGCGTGATAGTTATTCATTTTTAAACTCCTCTAACCTTCTTAAGAAGTATTTGGAGACATGATTTAAGTTTATACCTTTCGGAAAATTCTTCAATTACAGCTAATTCAGATTGTAGGTCTGAATAAATTCTACCTTGTTGATGCATTTCTCTAAATAATAAAGAGATGAGTTTTTCGTAATCAGAAGCATCGTATTCGAAACTGTCACTCATTAGTTAATGAAGTCCTTTCTTCGTCTAATAGTTTAAACTCCAGGAGTGTTTTAAGCTCCTGGGATTCGTCTTCACTTAGTTCATCATCGCAGATATAATTGAATATTGTCCTATTTTCTTGGTTTAGTTCGCCGAAAAATTCGCGCAAAACTGATAACATAGAATCAGTAATTTCAATCATTATTTGTTATTTGAATTAGTGTTTGTTTGAACAGACTTGAAAAAGCCGCCAAGGAAACCTAGACCAGCACCAAGGGTTGATAATTGATCGGGTCTTATTTGAAGATTAATTAGTGCCAATCCATCAGAAACCCATTGTCCTAGACCTAAAGTGTATACTACATAACCAAAAAAAGTTCCGCCTAGAACTCCCATAGCAGGCATTATAAAAAAAATTCCTAAAAACATTAATGCCCCAAATACAACTACCATTTATTTATTCCTTTCATAAATATATCCTATACTCTATAAATTAAATCACAAAAGAGAAAATAAGTCAAGTTCTTAGACTTTATCTATTAGGGTTCGTAGGCCGATTTTTTCAGCGGCTCTGTCCCCCACCTTCAACCCTCTGGGAATTGCAATAGAATTGATATACGTAATTGCAGGCCACAGTGAGAAGTGTTCAGGCCTTCCCGTATACCCCGTTAGTATATCACGCTTTACGCAATTGTCTGAATACAATCCAATTGCTTTATCGACCTTACCTGGAAAAGAAAACTTGGCTGCGTACACGGGCTCATACAAGCTGTTATTGCAATGCCATCCCAAGTAATGATTTTTATGTTTCAGCTTGGGACCATTACCTAACAGCAATTTTTCGCCGAAATAAAACTCAGAATATTCATCTGGTGGACTATTATCATTTTCATTCCAGTTAAATGAATCTATAATAACTTCTATTTTTCTTTTGTCTATAATTAAATAAATTTTCTTATTTACCAGCTCATACTTCCATCCAAATAAATCGAACATCATCATCCATCTTACCTGATTGACATTCTTGAACTCTACACCCATGTATATATAAGGAACTTGTTTCTTCAATTTATCTCCTGGATATTTATATCGATATTTTTTCAGGGCGAAAAAATCGCCGAACAAGAACAGCAAAACATGAAAACCGCTCTGTGTCTAGCTCCTTATCTGAAACTCTGATATAGCCTCATAAAAAAGGGGGTTGACTTTACTAAAAATTTTATGCTATACTCGAACCAGGCGGATTGACATCAACAGTTTAACCGTTGTTTATAGTGTTTTATTCTAAAACATAAACAAAATAAATCTTAAGAAAATTTCAGAGAAGAGTAAAAAATTCTTATCAAATATATAAAAGAGAATTTTAAATCTTCTAAAAATAATTTCAAAAGAAAAATAAATTTAAAGAATATAAAAAAATAACATGAAAATTTAGATCATGTTCAACAGCCCATAAGGGCTTATGTTGACAAATATACTGATAAATGATATAATAATCTCATGAAAAATAAACTAAAGATAAATATAAAATCTAATAAAGATTATATATCTAGAATTTAATATAGCTATAGAACATGGCATTCTTGGCTCATTTTTCTGGCGAAAAAATCGCCAAACAGCATGAACAAAACTAAACAAATTTTTCTTTTGCTTTAAAATTTAAATATATTATAGTACATGTTATAAGGAGATCATGAATAAAACATGTCAGAAATTCTTGTTTTGAATAATAGTTATTTACCAATAGCTAAGACTTCATGGGAAAGAGCACTGATTCTACTGGTATTAGACAAAGCATTTTCTATTAAAGATTCTGATAGAGAAGTAAGATCACAATTTCTTTCTTTGAAGATTCCTGAAGTTATAGTTTTAAAAGAAGTAAGCTATTTTTGTAACAAGATTCCACCGCCGACAAAAAAGAATATTTTCCAGCGCGACGGGCATAAGTGTTTAAGATGCGGTGAAATACGCAGAGAGAGACTTTCTCTAGAGCATCTTATCCCAAGATCTCGATTTATCAAGGTGTCGAAAGAAAGAGATCTGCATTATGGTGTAAATTCCTACGAGAATCTGTGCTGTCTTTGTAAATCCTGTAACTCCGATAAAGACAATCGCCTGCCCGAAGAAATAGGCTGGGATATCAAGGTCGGTGCTCCGCCGCCAGAGCTTGTCATTAATTGGGCTGAGTTATACGACATAGGAATGGTGAAATAATGCGTCCACAAATTAGAATCGGCTATAATGCAAGCTCTATCTGGGTTGAAGTTGGTAATAAACGTTTACGAGGAGATATTGAAGACTTTAGTTTTCTTGATGCTTTAAAAGAATCTTACGAACAGCTTGGATATGAAGTAGAATTGGAAGAGTGTTATTAAAATGATAACTATTGAAAATAACAATGAAGTTTGCATTATAAAAAACGGCGAATTAGAATGGGCATTTGATTATGAAGATGATATAGAAGATGTTTCTTGGATAATTTCGTCATTGCTCACTTCCGTTAATATCCAACATGAGCATCGCGATCTATAAAAATGATTAAATTTATAAAGAACCTAAAGAAAAGTAAAATCACTTTTTATATTCTACGAGATTTTGATGGCAACATTATCGATGCAACAACGGAAACAACACAGGGGTACAGATACTACAAAGGCAATAATGAAATTTCTTATGAAGAGTACGCGAATTTCAGTTGGAGTCAACACAGACAATTAAACATTAGACAAGTCCCGATTCCAATTACGGAATTAAACTATGAAGAATGTAAGCCGTTTGCCTTTGAAGCTTCATTTAAAATTGTTGGCTACTCAAGCACCACAAATTGTGATTTGCTAGAATTTGAATTACTAAACGCTCCGAATATTAGCGGCAATGATGAACCATTTCAAGTATCAATTACCACAGCTTCATTCGCTAAACTAATCCAACTGCTTGAATCTGATCCTAAAAATTTCCGCGCAATCATAAGCTCAGATTACAGTCCAAGTACATGGAATAATACAAAGCTTATAGGATTCAAAGGATTATGGAAATTTGAATTTAACAAGTCCGTTCTAGCAGTTACCCCTTATGTTTAGGAATAATAATGATTACAAAAATTAAAGACTTAAAAAGTAAAGCCAATTTATTTGTAAAAAGAGACAAAGATGGAAACACTGTAGACATTAAAAGCGGTCCCAATCCATTTGGCTCTCAATTAGTTAATGGTAGATATGTTCCAATTGATCCAAAATCTAAGGGTTTCGATAAAGTAAGTCCATTCATATTTGAAGCTTCATTTAAGGTGATTGGTTCTAGTAATACTTACTCTCGTGATATCATCAGAGTCGAATTTTTGAATCCTCCTGCCGGAACAAATCCATTTGTTACATATATCGATGCACATAATTTCGCCGAAATTTTTAAGCTACTTGCAGAAAAGCGACCTAATTTTTCTGTTGTTATGGAAAACGACGAATTTATTGGATTTAAAGGCATATGGAAGTTTGATTTTTCAAAGAAGACTATGTGTATCGCTCCATATACTGAGGAACTATAATGCTTAAATATAAGCGGCCTCGATATGCAAATGAGCATAAATAAATGGGCGAATATTTAATTCCTTTCATATTTGTTGTAACTGTTCCGTCTGCTTTTATTATTGGCGTTTTGTTCGCTTTAAACGAAACTGCAAAAAATTCGCAAAAACAAATAGCTGTAAATACCCCAATTGACATAGAACAATTATGTAGAAGAATAGAACTAGGATACTTTTCTTTTGCACCAGTTATGACTGAAGATAAGAATATGAATTATGAAGTATACCTTACTTCAGAACAGTTTTATTTAGTCATGCTTACAAAAGGAAATACTTTTAACAGATCACCCAAAGATAATTTGGCTTATTCTCTTGATGGTCAAAGTTGGAAATATTTTAATATATCAGATTCTCATAGAAAAAACATCAATGATGCCATATTGACACATGCTAAAGCATCAGTTGAAGAGGCATTTGATAAAATGGACAAGAAGTTTACTGAGAAACTAACTAAAATGTTAGAAAATACTGGAATGGAAATAGTGAAGAAAGTATGAAGATAAAAGTTGGAGATAGAGTTAAGACTTTAGTATCTATAGAAGCAATTAAATTATACTCAATTGTCGAAGTTACTGACACTAAAGTTAATCATAAATATCCTATAGAAGTAGTTTACAAATCAAATTCTGGCTTAATATATTCTTATTATGCAGAAGACGAATTAACTCATGCCTAAAGTATTGTCAATTCATTTAGTCAGGACCAATGCATGGAGAGGTCAATGGCCGCCAGATAACTTTTTTAAGGAGGTTGATGATGCTAGCGAAATTGAGCTATACCAGGACCCTGTAAATGATAGAATATGGTTATATCTAGTTTGGCCTGACGGATATAAATACTTCGTTGACTGGGATTCATGGATGCTTAAAAATTTCCTTGGTGATAAATATAAGCATTTATTCAAAAAGAAACTTAAGGTTTGGGATTCTAAACTTTATAAAAAACTGCTAAAAGATGCAAAACCACATCCAATAAAAAAATGAAAGATCCGGGCAAGGCCAGAGATATCTTCAACTTGCCTGAACCTACTTTAAATCTTTACAAAACTTTTCAAAAGACCATCATAACTGCTTACAATATGCGCACTCAATAGTGGTATAATGCTGGCGTCGGCCAGAACTGGTGAGGTATTGAAGTTGAAGAATCTGCCAGAAAATACACAGATGATTCAATCGAAAAGCATCGCTGTAGTTACGAACACGAATCAAATGAATGTTATTGAGGTAATTTGAATGCTTGTACGCGAAAAAACCCGAATGGAACGATACAAAGAAAAGATTGAATCTGGTAAAGTTATCGAGCTACCGCTTCACTTGGCTTGTGTTAATTTCGGCAAGGAACCCAATGTGGCTCATGCTTATCGTACAGCGAGTTGTTTCGGAGCTAAAGCAATCCACCTTATTGGAAGTTGTGATATGGAGCACGGTAAGCTTAGAGCTATAAGCGGATCGACCCAATCACTTACCCCGATGCATAAATATAGAAATCCATCTGAGTTTGTGGAATTTTCGCGCAAAAACAACCTAAAAATTCTCTCCTTTGAAATGCCAGACGATTCATTCGGAATGAAGGTTCATAATTTTTATGAATATGAATTTGATTTTGAAAATGATCAGGAGTGGATCCTTGCAACTGGTGGAGAATCAATCGGAATTCCAATTGAAGTTTTGATTAATTCTGATGTTGTGTATGTGCCAAATCGAGGAAAGTCTTATTGTTTGAACACTTCGCAAGTTCTTAATATGGCTACGAACGAATTCAATCGTCAATATTACAATTATCAAAAGAGGAATCGATAATGCCAAGAGACGATGAATATAATGATCGCTGGGGCCGCAGCATTCACAGTGATTACCACGACATTGACCCGAAAGATTTGAGCAGTTGCCCAGACCCTTACGAAAGAAAGCCGTATAAAGACCATAAATATCATTGTATGTGCAGAAAATGCGATCCGCACGGATGGTAATTTACATATTTTAAGAGGAGTATAAATAATGGATTTTTGGTGGCGCAAAAAGGAAGAAAATAATCCGGCGGAAAAACCGATTGACTTAGACATTATAGCTGAAATGGTAAAAGATGGCGTTTTGTCAGTAAGCCTTGAGCCGTATTTCGTAGTAGTCCATAGGAATCATGATCTTGACGATAATCCGATTTTCCCATTTGAATTTGAACAGTTCTATATCAGAAATGATAAATGTGCTGATGATAGATTCACGATTAAATTTTCTGGATCAAATAAAGTAGTTCAAAGAGTTACAAGACAAGAATATTTGATGTTTGAAAATATGTGCAAAAAGCCTGTAGATCCATCTATAGAATGTGCTAACAAAAACATGGAAATTGCTATAAATTATATGCGTAATAAAATTAAGGCTTATGACGAACAATCAGATTCAGTAAAGAAGATTTAATATGAGTAAGAAATTTTCTAAAGATTCACTTGGATTGAGAATGAAGACATACTACGAGGATAGAACTAGATATCTATTACCTCGCAGGACTTATACAATTATCAGAATTGACGGTAGGAGCCATAGCAATTACACTAGAGGTTTAGAACGGCCTTATTCTGTGCCGTACATGGACGCCATCGATATCACGGCTAAATATCTATGCCTTAACATTCCAGGTGTAAAATTAGCTTATACTCAATCCGATGAAATTTCGCTCGTCATAACTGACTTTGATAAACAGGATACGCAAGCCTTCTTTGACGGTAATATCCAAAAGATTGTTTCAGTAACGGCTTCAATGGCTGCGGCATTCTTCAACCAGCCTGAAATCGCCCCCAATCCTGATAAATTAGCTTCTTTTGATGCTCGGGTGTTTACTATCCCTAGCGAAATCGAAGTGTTTAACTCAATCCATTGGCGACAGCTTGACGCAACCCGTAACAGTATTTCTATGCTAGCTCAAGCACATTATTCGCATAAAGAATTACATCGCAAAAAGCGCGATGATATGCACCAAATGCTTTACGAGAAGGGCATTAATTGGAATAACGAGCCGACTAGATTCAAACGAGGCGGATGTGTTATCAAAACGGATGATGGCTGGAAGATAGATGACGATATCCCAATTTTTAATCATAATCGCGCATATATCTTAGATAGGCTACCCAAACAATGACAAAAGAAGAATCGGATAAAATACTGGACATTTTGAAACAATGTGCTTGGAAATTTTCGGCGAGATTTAACTATAAAAATGCTAAAGGAATTAAATCGCAAAAGAAAGTAGAAGTATATAATATAGACGAACAAAAACTTTCTTTCTTTGCTTATGACTTAAAAGATGAATGTCCTAAGACTTTCAAGATTGAACAAATGAGAGATTTTATTGATATATGCGAGGAATTCAAACCCAGATATGAGCGATGAAGAATCTGTCCAGGAAATAGGTAGATATGCTGTATTCGCATATAGCGGCTTCTATCCATATGGCGGATGGAATGATTATCAAGCCGCATTTGAAAGTATAAAACTTGCAAGAAAATTTATAGAAACAAACTGCCGAAATAAGAAATATAGTCATATTGTTGATTTAAGAACTGGCAAAATTTGCGTAAAAATGGATAATCCGAATTTGAGTTTTTATGATTAGAGAATATCAAAATTTAGACCCTTGGGTGCTTTTTCTAGCCGCCATATGCGAAGTTAATTATGAAGGTGCCATGTCCGACATAAACGAATCTATTGAACATGGAGCAAGTTATAATTATTCCGTGCCAATAATAACTCTTTCAGCAATACTTATGAATCCAACGGCAGCTAAAAATTATGCTAGGGTAATGGGTAAGCGATATTGCACCAAGTGTCACGCAATAAAAGAACTTAATGAATTCAAAGAATATAGGTCTAGATTCCAAAAGAAAATATACCAATCTTGCAATGAATGTAGGAGTAGTAAATGAATTTAAACTTAGAATATTTATGCAGTAGATTATCTGAAAATACTCAAGAAATATTACAATTAATCCATATAGATCCTAAATTAACTCATAGATATTGTCCGAAGCTGGATCTGCATATTGCTAATGCATCTAAAGAGTTATTTAGTCCAGAATCAGAGCATCAATTATTTGCAAAAGGCATCATCTATCATATCCCGAAAGATGGTTCTGATTGGCAGTTAGTGTCTGTATCATATATCAAAATGTTTAATTGGGAAGAAAACCAATCAACAAAACAACTAGCTCGGACAATGGTTGCCTGGGATTGCGAACCGATATATCTACAGAAGGCCGATGGAACTATGATCCAGCGGTTCGTTTGGCGTGAACAGGTCTGGCTGGCTACCAGGGGCCTTATAGAGACTATGGTAGAGAACGATGAACAGGCCCAATACTTCCAGTGGGCGCGAGACATTGCCAGAGATAAATATCCTAATATCCTAAATCCAGAATACTTATCGGCCGGAACGTCGCTATTTGAGCTTGTTGGTCCAGACAACCAAATCGTGACTTATTATCCAACTTGGGACTTGATAATGACTGGATTCTGTAGAGTTGCAGATGAGGGTATAAAATTCATAAACGCCATGTCAAAGCCGGAACACAGAATGCCGGTGATTGAGTATTGGACTTATGGGGACTTAGTTCAGTATAATGAGCGCGAAAATTTCGCCAAACCAATAAACAGATTATACATATCAGGTGATACTATAGAAGAACAAATAAAGAGTCTAAATTCTCTCTTTGCTCATACAGATGATGAAGGATCTGTAATTCAATTTGAAAAACGAGACGGTAATGGAATCCCCAGAGTAGTTGGTCGAATTAAAGCTAAAACTGAAAATTATCGAAGCTTACTAAAAATAATGAGAGCTTGTAATTATGATTCTATAGCTGAAATGATTAAGAAAGATGATCGTTTCTTAGACTGGGATGAATTTGAAAAGCATCTAAAGAGTTTTGGAAGTGAAAAATTCCCGGAAGAACTATGGGGA